>Ga0209395_1000108_pt1 | contig 132255 bp, 107 predicted proteins | sample GOMGulsemesocosm_3_FD_184635 | JGI IMG/M metagenome (GOLD analysis project Ga0209395, IMG submission 184635) | Methane-oxidizing microbial communities from mesocosms in the Gulf of Mexico - GOM9D Gulf of Mexico (SPAdes) (version 2) | ecosystem: Environmental > Aquatic > Marine > Cold seeps...
CGTGTAGGGCGGAATTCATTCCGCGTTGTCAGACTGAAGCCTAACCCATACTAATCCATACCACTTGTGTCCATTTTTCTTTAGTTACGAGTAATCATTAGTCACGAGTATAAAAGTTACGAGTTTCGAAGTGCCATATTCTCGTAATTTCTTTTCGTAACTAATAACTCGCTACTGTGCTCTTGTCTTCGTAACTAGCTACTCATAACTGTAAATTAAAACCAAGCTTCAGGAACAATAATAATATCGCCAGGCAACATGTCGACATTGGCACTTATTTCACCATCTTTTAGTAGTTCATCAATATGTATCTTATATTGAACCTGCTTACCATCTTCTATTCTAACGATAATCGCATTGTTACCATCAGCAAAATCGGTTAAACCACCCACTTGAATCATGACATCGAGTAAAGTCATATGTTGTTTGTAACTAATTGATTGTGGATTGGCGGCTTCACCAATAATGCGTATTTGTTCGCTATAAGGACCCACGTAACCACCTACAGTTACGGTAACGATAGGATCACGTATATAAGTGGCCAAAATTTCTTCAATTGAACGAGCCAATTCTGTTGGTGTTTGGCCTGTGACAGGAATATCTTCTACTAATGAGGTAGTAATCATACCATCAGGACGAACATTGAATGAACCCGATACTTCAGGGTTGCGCCAGACAAAAATATTCAGCGAATCACCAGCACCAATCAAATACCGGTATGAATTGATGTCAGTAGTGTTAGAAGGGTGTAATGTGGCAGAAGGTAAAGGCTTAGCATTTGAACTACAAGCCGAAATAAATTGCGCTATTAATAGCACAACAATTATTTTAAGTGATCCGGTAAAACGTTTATCCATGGTTAATACCTTTTTTAGACGTCAAAATTATGAGTAAATCAATTATATTTTCTCGAATAATTATTGTATGGTATTTTTTTCTTTGATGCACACATTTTAACTAACGTAAAATTAACGTTAACTTTACGTTTAATTTTGTTAAAATATTTTTTCGCTTATAATAGTGGTATTGTTTAGAGATAATCTTCCATTATTACAACTATTTATTAATGTTTTATTTGTATTTTCAAGGGAACCTAGTTAATAATGTCTAGCCCAAAATTTAGAGACCTATCAATAGGTAGTAAATCGTTAATTATAATTGAATTAATGCTTCTTATTGGCGCACTACCACTGACACTGTATTTAAATAATTTAATTTCTTTTATTAACATCAACCCAATATCGGATAATTATTTATTCATTTATTCGATTGTTTTCGCTTTATTAAATCAATTAACATCTTTGTCATTAGGTTTATATAATTCTAAATTAAGGGTGAATTTTCGCGGTGTTATTCGTCGGTTACTTATGTGTGTAGCAGTTGCTTTTTTTCTGTTAACCATAATAAACCCTTTCTACGGTCAACATATATTGCCCATTGAAATTTTAGCTTTTGCTTCGCTTGTTAGTTTAATTTTGATTGCTATTTTTCGTTATTTTACTTTTCAAGTAGACTTTTTCGGTTATAACAAACGTGTGATTTTGGTGCTTGGCGCAGGCGAGCGAGCATCTATAATTGAAAGAAGAATGCGAAGAGATGTCGATCGACAAAATTTTTCAGTGCACGGTTATATTATTATGGATGGTGATTCAGAAGAGGGTATCAAAGAAGAAACTCGTATAACGCTTGAAAGTTCCTTGGTTAATTATGCTTCAGAACACTACATAGATGAAATTGTTGTTGCGAGTGATGAACGACGTAATAATTTACCCGTAGATGAACTATTTGCCTGTAAAATTCGTGGTATTGAAATCACTGAAATTTTAGACTTTATTGAACGCGAAACGGGACAGATAGCGGTAAACCTTATTTATCCTAGTTGGGTGATATATTCAAATGGTTTCGCTTCGGTTAACTATTTACGCAATACCTTAGATTGGTTTTTTAATGCTGTTATGGCTATCGTACTTTTTATTGTTACATGGCCAGTTATGTTAATAACTATCCTTATGATGAAATTGGATGAGGGCTTACGCGCGCCAGTTTTTTATCGACAAGAACGGGTTGGTATTGATGGAGAGCCTTTTAGTATCATTAAATTTAGAAGCATGCGCCTAGATGCAGAAAAACTTGGTGCACAAATGGCGTGCGAAAATGACTCTAGAATAACTAGAACAGGTAATTTTCTACGTAAATATCGTATCGATGAATTGCCACAAATGTATAATGTAATACGTGGTGAAATGGGGTTTGTTGGTCCTAGACCAGAGCGTCCAGAATTTGTGCAACAATTAATTAAAAGTATTCCTTATTACAATGAACGTCACAATGTTAAACCAGGCTTAACTGGTTGGGCGCAGCTTAAGTACCCTTACGGTGCAACAGAAGCTGATTCATTAGAAAAATTGAAATATGATTTGTATTATATTAAACACCGTAGCTTTTTATTAGACTTATTAATTTTAATTAGAACCGTTGAAATAGTATTGTTTGGTAAGGGAAGGTGATGTTTGATAACGTAGGTTTGATTGTAGGGCGTTATTCATTGCGACAAGAACATTATTTATGAACCAAATAACAAATGCCATGACTGTTGATGTTGAAGATTACTTTCATGTAGCTGCTTTTGAAAAAAATATAGAAACAACTAACTGGTCAAACTTAGAGCTGCGTGTTGAAACAAACACCTATCGTTTACTCGAGTTATTTTCTCAATATAAAGTAAAGAGTACTTTCTTTACCTTGGGATGGGTAGCAGAACGTTGTCCAAATTTAATTAAAGCCATTGTTGAGCAAGGACATGAGTTGGCTAGTCATAGCTATGCTCATAAGCGAGCCTTCACTCAAACTCAACAAGAATTTCGTGATGATTTAACTAAAAGTAAGCACATACTAGAAGATGTCTCAGGACAAGCTATTATCGGTTATCGAGCGCCCAGTTTTTCCATCAATGATAATAATACTTGGGTCTATGATATTTTAATCGAGCTTGGATTTGAATATAGTTCAAGTACATACCCGATAGAGCATGACCTATACGGTGTTCCTAATTGGCCCCGCTTTAAATATATACGCCCGGAAATCATTGACGGTAAAACCATTATTGAAATTCCGGTGCCTACATTCCGAAAAGGTGATAAAAATATCGGTATAGGCGGTGGTGGTTATTTTCGCCTTTATCCTTATTGGTTATCAAAAAATCGTATTGATGCTTATTTAAAAGCCGAACAGCAACCCTATAGCTTTTATTTTCACCCGTGGGAAATAGACCCGAAGCAACCGAAGATTTCAGGGGCTGCTATAAAGTCTAAACTTCGGCATTACTTGAATTTATCGCGTATGGAAGGCAAAGTAGTACGTTTATTAGAGGATTACCAGTGGGACACGATGAAAAGTGTTTATTTGAATAAATAGTAAAGTAAACTCGTCATTCTAGGAGAATACACCCGTCATTCCTGCAGTGTCTTGGCTGGAATCTAGTGTATGGTTACATGGATCCTCGACAAGAGACTCCGAGGATGACGTCAAAATCCGTAATGAGACTGACGTCAATATTGCGTTAATGAGGATGGCGTAGTGTAGATAAGCACTGTTGTTATTCCAGGAGGATACACCCGTCATTCCAGCGGTGTCTTGGCTGGAATCTAGTGTATGGTTGCATGGGTCCTCGACAAGAGACCTCGAGGATGACGTAAAAACCACGAAGGTGACGTAGAATAAATTAATTACAATAAGAGAATGGACACTTGATAGATAACTACGCAATTAAAAAACTTACACCAATCATGTTTAGCCAATGGGATAAGTATGTAAAAACTCATCAGCAAGCGAGCTTTTTCCATCTTAGTGGCTGGCAGACGGTTATAGAAAAAAGTTTTAATCATCCATGTTATTTTTTATATGCAGAGAAAGATGGAAGTATTTGTGGTGTTTTACCCTTAGTTGAAGTTAAAAGTAGTTTATTTGGTCATGCACTTATTTCTACTCCTTTTTGCGTTTATGGTGGGGCAATTGCTGACACGGTAGAGATTGTTCGTCAATTAGAACAAGAAGCCTGTCAGATAGCTGAGCGGCTACAAGTTGATCATTTAGAGTTACGTTATAAAGAAGTACAAGATTCATCTTTATTATTAAAACAAGCTCACAGCACTTTTGGCGTTGAAATAGTCGAAGGTAGCGACAAAATTCTGGCAAGTATTAAGAAAAAGCAACGTGCGGTTATTCGCCATTCGTTGAAAAATGAGCTTAATAGTTCTATTAGCTCCAATAAAAACGATTTCAATGATTTTTATCAATTACTATCTACTAGTTATCGTAACCTAGGCACCCCAATTTTCACAAAGCGTTACTTTGAGAACTTAATGACTGTTTTTGCTGATGATAGTGATGTCGCTGTTATTCGTGATAAAAATAATCAACCGTCTTCAGCAGTACTTAACTTTTATTTCAATGAGCAGGTTTTACCTTATTATGGTGGTGGTAATGATAGTGCTAGAGGCTTGAAAAGCGCTGATTTTATGTATTATCAAGTGATGTGTCACGCACAGGGAAAAGGTAAAAAGTGGTTTGATTTTGGTCGTAGCAAAAATGATAGTGGCCCATATAAATATAAGAAAAACTGGGGGATGGAGCCAAAATCACTTTATTACTATTATTACTTAGTAAAAGCTGAAGAGTTACCAAACTTAAGTCCTAATAATCCAAAATATAAATTTTTTATTGCCATGTGGCAAAAACTACCATTGAAGTTAAGTCAGTTTATGGGGCCATTCTTATCTAAGTATTTGGGGTGATTATGATGAATGTATGTGCTGCACAGATGGATTCCGGGCTAAGAAACTACCCGAATGACGAGGCGACTGTATCGTCTATGAATGTTCAACAACGGTTGTCCTCAGGTGAACGCCCTTCCTTGAGGGAGCACCTCTCGTCCTCCTCTAGGGTTCACCCCACGTCATCCTCGAGTGTTCTTATCGAGGATCCAAATTATGTCTAATAGTATTCCAAAAGAGCCACTATTATTTCTTTGCCATCGTATTCCTTTTCCACCAAATAAAGGTGACAAAATTCGTTCATTCAATATATTGAAAAAGCTAAATGAACACTTTGATGTTCACTTAGGTTATTTTATTGACGATCCTTTCGACTTACAATATACGGATAAATTAACGCAATATTGTGTTAGCCAATTTTTTTTAGAACAAAAAAAATTAATTGCTAAGCTAAAAGGTTTAACAGCATTATTAACAGCTAAACCTATCACTTTGCCATACTATTATGATGGAAAAATGCAAAAGTGGGTTGATAGCATTATGGAACAACATGACATTCAGCGGATTTTTGTGTTTTCCTCTTCTATGGCTCAATATTGTCAAACGACTAAATTTAATCAAGCTCTAAAGGTTATTGATTTTGTAGATGTTGACTCTGATAAATGGAGACAATATGCGCAAAAGAGCTCTGGAATTAATAAATGGATATACCAGCGAGAATATAAATATCTTGCTCATTATGAGGATATTATCTGCCAGCTTTTTGATTACAGTTTGTTTGTTTCTCCACAAGAAGCAGCCTTATTTGCAGGTAGGCAGGATATAACTCAACAGGGTAAAGTTTTAGGACTCTTAAATGGTGTAGACCTAGATTTTTTTGATAGCAGTAAAAAATTTGAAATAGAGCCTATACCAGAAGATGAATCATTCATCTCTTTTACCGGTGCTATGGATTATTGGGCCAATGTTGAAGCCGTTGAATGGTTTGTTAGTAATATTTGGCCATTGATAAGTTCTGCCCATCCTAATCTTAAATTTTATGTGGTTGGTGGTAATCCAAGTAAAAGTATTCTTGCTTTAAATAAACAAAATGGTGTTGTGGTAACTGGACGAGTGAGTGATGTTCGACCCTATATTGAACAAGCAAAATGTGTGGTGGCACCTATGCAAATTGCCAGGGGTATTCAAAATAAAGTACTCGAGGCTATGGCTCTTTCAAAGCCAGTGGTTATGACATCATTGGCTGCTGAAGGAATATCCCTTCCAGAGACTCAAAAGAAACATGTTACTAATGATGCCGCAATTTTTGCTGAACACGTTAACGAGTTACTAAATGATTTAGATTTATGTATTAAAATAGGTGATGAGAATAGGCGTTGGCTGGATGCTAATTTTCGCTGGGATGATGTTTTAGTGCCACTACCAATACTGTTACAGGGTTGATATTTATGTTGAGGATTGACAGGGCACATGTGTTTTTTAGTACACTTCTACTTATATGGTTTATTGTATACTTTCAAGCACTAGCCGATATGGTTGGTGTTTGGTTAGGCTCAGAAACCTACAGTTATTGTTTCTTAATTTTACCCATCAGTCTTTACCTTATTTATGAGAAGCACGAACAGCTCACTCTTATTTCAATAAAACCTAATTACTGGCTATTAATGCCTTTATTACTCGGTCAGGTTGTTTTCCTGCTATCCGATCTTGCGGGCATAGGTTTACTAACTCATTTATCCGCTTATGGCAGCTTGATTTGCATTATTGGTATCGTTTATGGTGTAAATATTCTCAAATTTTTGATGTTTCCACTAGGTTACTTAATTTTAAGTGTTCCTATGGGAGAAGAGTTAATACCTGTTTTACAAAATGTCACGGCAGATATTAGCGTATGGTTTGTTGAGGTTGTTGGTATCCCTGTATATAGAGAAGGATTATACATATACATTCCGAATGGGACCTTTGAGGTAGCAGAAGCGTGTTCAGGTATACGCTTCTTAATTTCTATGATTGCCATAGGTACTCTCTATGCTTATCTTTATTATCATAGTCTTTGGCGGAGATTAGTTTTTGTAGGGTTAAGTTTAGTTATTCCTATTATTGCTAACGGTATTCGTGCTTTTGGTATTATTTATGTTGGTCATAAAACGGATATGGAGCACGCGGTAGGTGCAGATCACTTAGTTTATGGCTGGTTCTTTTTTTCAATTGTACTGGTTTTATTGATGGCAATAGGTAAGTTTTGGCGTGAAGACTTACACGACGATAATAAGAATCTTGAATTACCTAAGTCAGCACCTTTTAAACCTTCGGTACTTTCTTCCGTAATGTTATTACTTATAACCTTATCCACCTTAGCGTTTAAACCTTTATATGAAAGTTTAGTTGTCGGTCAAAACCAGGAATCTAGCCCAAAAAATAATCTTTTTACATTTATAAAATCAAATGCGAATGATGACTTTGTGGTAAGTTTCAATCCTAGTTTTGATAAAGCAGATAAACAATATCAAGTAGAGTTACTTCGCAATAGTACTCAGCTTGAAGTTTATCTAGCGCAGTTTGATGTAGACAATAAAGAAAGTGAGCTAATTAATTGGGCTAATAAAATTTATGATATTGATAAACTGTCTATTATTAAGAAACAAAATATTATCTTAGAAAGTACCAATGGTGATATAAATGCCACCTTACTGAGGTTGGTAGCATTAAATGGCGTTAAACAAAATTTAATTTATTGGTACGAAATGAGTGATGCCAGAACAAGTGATAAATTAACCGTTAAAAAGACACAATTGTTAAATAAACTATCAGGTGGTTCTGGCGGTGGGAGTGTTGTCATATTGTCAATCGACGATAAAAGAAGCTCTATAGAGCAGATAAAAGAACTCGCTGAGTTACTGCCATGGTTATAAAATCTTCTAAAAATATAGTTTGCCATCTTATATATCGATTTGATATTGGTGGCTTAGAGCGAGTGATGGTTAATTGCATTAATGCGATGCAAGATGACAACTATGAGCATGTAGTGATTGCTTTAACTGAGGTTGGTGATTTTTCAAAGCACTTAAACCCCAGTGTAAAAACCTATCAACTAAATAAAAAAGCAGGTAAAGACTTATCCAGCCATTGGCGTTTATTTCAGTTGTTAAGGCAAATAAAACCAGATATTTTACATACTTATAATTTGGCTGCGATTGAATATCACCCCATAGCAAAACTAGCGGGCGTTAAAGGTCATATTCATGCAGAACATGGACGTGAAATAAGTGATCCACAAGGCTTAAATAAAAAGCACAATTTTTTACGCAAATTAATGGCACCATTTATTCACTATTTTGTACCTGTTTCAAGTGATTTAAATGAATGGTTAGCGGATGTTGTTGGCATTAAACACAATAAGATTAAATTGATCCGTAACGGCATAAATACCAAGAAATTTTCGGGTACAGAGCCTACAACATTAGATTCCGGCCTAAGTGACAACCGGAATGACGATGGTTGTGATAATCGGAATGACGAGCAGGGTGATAGCCCCTCCCAGGATGTTCCCCACCGTCATTCCCGAGGTGTTTTAATCGGGAATCCAGAGCTTAAAGCAGTAGATTCCGGCCTAAGTGATAACCGGAATGACGATGGTTGTGACCACCGGAATGACGAGCAGGGCGATAGCCCCTCCCAGGATGTTCCCCACCGTCATTCCCGAGGTGTTCTAGTCGGGAATCCAGAGCTTAAAGCAGTAGATTCCGGCCTAAGTGACAACCGGAATGACAATAGGTGTGACCACCAAAATGACGAGCAGGGCGATAACCAAAATAACGAACGTTGTGTTCGCTTTATTCATATAGCGCGCTTTAATCCAGTAAAAGACCAACAAAGCTTAATTCAAGCTTTCGCCACATTAGTTAATGACAATAATTATTCATCAAAGCAGTTAAGCTTAACGCTTGTTGGTGATGGTGAACTTACTAGCGAACTAAAGCAGTTGGTTAGTGATAAACAACTTAATGACTTTGTAATATTTACTGGCGCAAGAAATGACATACCAGAACTATTATCACAAGCCGACATATTTGTTTTGTCTTCTATTGCCGAAGGTATTCCCATGACGGTACTAGAAGCTATGGCAACTAGTTTACCGATAATTTCCACTGATGTTGGTGGTTTATCCGAGTTGGTTGAAAATGGGCAGACCGGTTTATTGGTGGAAAAGCAGAATGTAAAAGCACTGGCTAATGCCATGAATATTTATATAAAAAACCCTCAGATAATCGAAAAACATGGGGCATTAGGGCATCAATTTATCGAGAGAAATTTTTCTGAGGCCACCATGGTACGTGAATATTTGAATCTTTATAATAAATCATTAGGGCAAAATTAATGTGCGGAATTAGTGGTATTTTCAGTTTTGATGAAAGTGTCGAGATTGATAAAGATTTGCTGAGGTCAATGAATAACATTCAAGCACATCGTGGCCCCAACGATCAGGGTTATCATATTGGTAAAGGTGTTGGCCTAGGGCATCGTCGTTTATCCATTATTGATTTAGCCAGTGGCCATCAACCTATTTATAATGAAGATGGTACCGTTAGTGTGGTGTTTAATGGTGAAATCTTTAATCACCATGAAATTGAAAAAGAATTGAAGGACAAGGGGCATGTCTTTAAAACAACAAGTGATACCGAAACTATTGTACATGCTTGGGAAGAGTGGGGCATAGATTGTGTTCATCACTTTCGTGGCATGTTTGCTTTTATTATCTGGGATGACAATAAAAAAGAGCTATTTGTTGTCAGAGATCGCCTAGGCATAAAGCCACTTCATTATAGTTTATTAACTGACGGATCGGTAATTTTTGGCTCAGAGTTAAAAGTACTTCGCCAACATCCGCTTTGCTCAAATGAAATAAGCCCTGAAGCCATTGAAGACTATCTTACCTTTGGTTATGTGCCCGATCCTAAAACAATATTTACTAATACTTATAAATTAGAAGCAGGACATTATCTCCATTTAAAACAAGGTAAAGTACCGACAAAATTAACGTCGAAGCAATATTGGGATTTACCTTGGCAAGCATCTGAAACGTTATCAACTCAAAAAATAGAAAGTGAACTTATTGAGCGCCTTAAAGAGGCTGTAAATATTCGTATGGAAGCGGAAGTACCCTTAGGCTCATTTTTATCTGGTGGTGTTGACTCAGGTGCTATTGTTGCCATGATGTCTCAACTGCAAGATAAAGCGGTAACAACATGTTCTATTGGTTTTGATGTACCTGAGTTTAATGAAATTGATTTCGCTCAACTCGTTGCCGACAGATATAAAACAAACCATAAGGTTGAAACAGTTGATCATGAAGATTTTGATTTAATAGATAAATTAATTGATATATATGATGAGCCTTATGCCGATAGCTCTGCATTACCAACCTATAGAGTATGCGAGCTTGCACGTAAACATGTAACCGTTGCTTTATCTGGCGATGGTGGTGATGAGCTATTCGCTGGTTATCGTCGCTACCGCTTTCATATGGCTGAACAAGCGGTAAGAGATAAAATACCAACAGCGATAAGAAAACCGATATTTGGTTTATTAGGTAAGTTATACCCTAAACTAGACTGGGCACCACAATTTTTACGCGCAAAAACCACCTTTCAATCTCTTGCTATGACAAGTAGTGAAGCGTATTTAAATAGTATGAGTAAACTCAGAACAGATGAAAGGCAAAATTTATACACCGCTACATTCAAACAACAACTAAACGGTTATAGCGCCAATAAAGTTTTTGAGAAAATTTTGGTCGGTAAAAGCTTTGTCGACCCATTAAAAGAAATACAGTACCTAGACTATAAAACCTGGGTAACAGGCGATATTAACACTAAGGTTGACAGAGCTAGCATGGCACACGGTTTAGAGGTAAGAGTACCAATTTTAGATCATCAATTTATAGAGTGGGCATTTAAAGTGCCATCAAAGCTAAATTTAATCGGAAGTGAAGGTAAGGCTAAATTCAAAAAACAATTAGAGCCCCATGTTCCCCATGATAACTTGTATCGCAAAAAAATGGGCTTTAGTATTCCGTTAGCACAATGGCTTCGTGGCCCGTTAAAAGAAAAAATGACCAAACTGCTAACGTCACCAGCATTTACCAAAACAAATATATTTCAAGCTGAACAAATAAGTAAAGTAATTGATGAACATGTCACAGGAAAAAACGATCATTCAGCATCTTTATGGACATTAATGATGCTAGGGCAGTTTATTGAGCGAGAAGCCCAAAAATGAACATAAACATAATAACAATATCTAGCCTTTATCCTAATAATAAAGATCCCAAGCATGGCATTTTTGTAGAAACACGTCTGCGCCATTTAATTAAAGATTTTCCTGAAGTTAAACCAACCGTGATAGCGCCAGTTCCTTGGTTCCCTTTTTCTTCCAAACGATTTGGTGAATATGCTAAACATGCAGGTGTGGTTGAGCAAGAAACTCGCAACGGCATTGAAGTACATCATCCCAAGTATTTAGTGATCCCCAAAGTTGGTATGTACTTAACGCCATTATTTATGAGTTGGGCTATTTCAAGAACACTTAAAAAATTAAGCGCAATTTCAGAAGAGCAAGATCCTCGATCAGACACTTCGAGGATGACGGAAGGTGAAACTTCGAGAATGACGGAAGGTGAAACTTCGAGGATGACGGAAGGTGAAACTTCGAGAATGACGGAAGGTGAAATTTCGAGAATGACGGAAGATGAAACTTCGAAGATGACGGAAGGTGAAATTTCGAGGATGACGGAAGATGAAACTTCGAAGATGACGGAAGGAGATTCCCGTCATTCCAGTAGCCCCAACACTCGTCATTCCAGTAGTGACTTAGGCTGGAATCCAAAATCACTACTATCGTCATTCCAGCAGTTTCTTGGCCGGAATCCAAAATCACTATTCACGTCATTCCAGCAGTTTCTTGGCTGGAATCCAAAGCCACTCCCTTTCGACTTAATCGACGGTCACTACTTCTACCCCGACGGTGTAGCCATCGCCAAAGTTTCTGAAAAATTCAATATCCCTTTCACCTGCACCGCTCGTGGCACTGACATTAATTTAATACCGCAATATCCCAAAGCGTTAAAAATGATAAAAGAAGTGTTCCAACAGGCATCTCATATGATGACTGTTTGTCAGGCACTTAAAGATGAAATGAGAACCTTGGGTGCAGACAAAAATAAAATCACCACATTAAGAAATGGTGTTGATCTTGATTTATTCTCACCGTCTAACGAAGGTGAACAACAAGCACTAAAAGATGAGCTTGGCATTACAAATAAACTAGTTATGTCTGTTGGCTGGTTAATAGAACGAAAAGGTCACTATTTAGTGATTGATGCTATTCAAAATATTAATAACACTACCTTAGCTATTGCGGGTAATGGGCCAGATTTAAGTCAGCTTAAAACTCAAGTAAAAGTACAGGGTTTGGAAAACAGAGTTAAGTTTTTAGGTGCACTTTCTCAGCCAGAGCTGAATAAATGGTTTAAAGCCGCAGATGTTACTGTGTTAGCATCAAGCAGAGAAGGTTGGGCGAATGTACTACTCGAGTCAATGGCATCTGGAACGCCTGTCGTTGCAACTAAAGTATGGGGTACACCTGAGGTGGTTACAACAGAGCATGCCGGGATATTAGTTGAGAGAACGGTTGAATCCATAGGTCAAGGGATAGAAACACTAATGGCGAATGCACCACAACGAGCTGCCACAAGAAGGTATGCTGAAGAATTTGATTGGCAGTCTACTTCCCAAGGGCAATATGAAATTTTTAAAAGGATTCATATAGAATGAAAATAATTGATTCAAATAGCCGATTTAGTAAGTATTTAAAACCCCAACTGCAAAGACTTTTTTATAGAAAAAAAACAAAATGTCGTTTGCTAGTATTGGGTGCTCAAAGATCAGGGACAACAATGCTAACTAGATTGTTTGATGATTTATTTACCTGTTCAGTTTATGGGGAATATTCTATTCTTTCAAACCAAGACCAGTTTAGATTAAGGTTAAATCCAATTGATGATGTGATCAGTCAACTCAATCGAAATAGAGCCCCATTAGTTATTATGAAACCGTTAGTCGAAAGTCAGAATGCTACTGCACTTCTTAGCCGTATTCCAAATTCTAAAGCCCTTTGGGTTTATCGAAGTCCTATTGATTCAGTTGCTTCCAGTATAAAAAAATTTGGTGAGGGTGAGGGGGCTATAAATAAAATAAGACCTTTATTTGATTCAAGCTTTTCTAAAAACTTATGGACAGGATGGCTTACTGAGAATGTAACTGAAGATACTAAAGAAATATGCAGTAGATTTTGGCACCAAGATATGAATCCTGTAGATGCAGGTTTACTATTCTGGTATATACGAAACATTTTTTTTTTCCAGCAAAGTTTAGAAAACAACTCCAAATGTATTGTATTGGATTATGATGATTTATTATTAAACCCTAAAAGAGAAATTGGACGAATTAAAACTTTTATCAATATGCCAACTTTAAAAATTAATTGTAATAAAATTACCAAGCAAAATGGTAATGTTAATTTGGAGTTCAATAATGAAATCTATAAACTCTGCGATGATTTATATTTAAAATTGAGAGCTTTAAATAAATGAAAATACTTTACCATCACCGCATTGCCTCGAAAGATGGCCAATATGTTCACGTTGAGGAAATAATAAAAGCATTTCGTAAACTTGGTCATGAAGTGGTTATCGTAGCACCTAATATTGCAGAAAGTTCAGAGTTTGGTAGTAATGGGGGATGGGTTGACGTATTAAAAGCAAGCTTACCTAAATGGATTTATGAAGTTTTAGAGTTTTCGTATAGTTTTTACGACTTTTTCAAACTTGTAATCGCCATCATAAAGCATAAACCAGATTGTATTTATGAGCGTTGTAACATTTTTTTACCATCAGGTATTTGGGCTAAAAAAATATTCAATTTACCTTTGCAATTAGAAGTTAATGCTCCGCTATATCAAGAACGTAAAAAATATGGAGGAATTTCTTTAGATTGGTTGGCAAAGTGGTCGGAAAAGTACGCTTGGCTAAATGCAGATAAAGTATTACCAGTAACGCATGTCATGGCGCAATATGTAATTGAAAGCGGAGTGGCTGAAGAGAAAATTACGGTTATACCTAACGGTGTCGATACGGATATATTCACACCTAGAAATATTAATAATCGAGCTAGCAAGTACAAAGGGAAATTAGTAGTGGGGTTTGTTGGGTTTTGTCGAGAGTGGCATAGGCTTGATGAGGTTATGGCTTTACTCGCTAAATACGATAGGTCGGATATATATTTTCTAGTGATTGGAGATGGCCCCGTTATAGATGCACTTAAGAATCAAGCTGCACTATTAGGATTTGAAGACCGATTTGAATCGACAGGGTTGATTAAAAGAGAAGAAATGCCTAACTGGCTAGATCAGATAGATATTGCATTACAACCAGCAGTTACTCCATGGGCTTCGCCATTGAAAATGATCGAATATTTTGCCAAAGGAATCGCAACTGTAGCGGTTGATTCTACAAATATTCGAGAGTTAATCGACGACAATATTAATGGATTATTATTTTCTGATGGCAATATGGCTGAAATGTTATTAAAAATTGATGTGTTGGTTAACGATAAAGCACTGATGAAGTTAGTACAAAAAGAGTCATTTTTAACGCTTAATAATAAACAACTTTATTGGCTTAGTAATGCTGAAAAAATAATTGAGCAATATAAAATTGAAACTAAAACGAAAAATTAAATTATGGGCATGTTATGAATGACAAAAATGTATGTTTTTTATTAGGTGTAATGCCAAGGAGTGGGACTAATTATTTGGCTAACCTTATCAATTGCCATAATAATGTGGCAATGCCTGGCCCTATTTGGGAAGATTTTTTTATTAGTAATTCAAATAAATTATCAAGTTTCATATCGTCATCATTTAGAAGTTGGAATCCTTCATGGGATAAAGAAAGAAAAATTATAAATAAGCGGTTATTTTTATCATGTTTAGGTAGTGGCTTATTGGAATACTTGAATACGCAAAGAGCAAATCAAGATGATGATAAGTTATTACTAACTAAAACACCTACAGTTAGAAACTTAAAGAACTATTTTGATGTGTTTCCTAACAACAAGTTGATAATTCTGGTTAGAGATGGTCGAAGTTTAATTGCTTCAGGAGAGAAATCATTTGCTTGGGATTTTGAAAAAGCGTGTAAAGATTGGGCTCGTGGGATAAACACGATTAATCAATTTATGCGCGATAATGCAAAGTTATCAAATCAAATTCTGCTGGTGAAATATGAAGATATATATACAGATACTCATAAAGAAATAAGTAGAATTTTGAATTTTTTAGAGCTTGAGCATTCTGAATATAACTGGGAAGAAGCTAATGAAATGGGGGTGTCAGGTTCCTCAGAGGCTGTTGACTCAGATGGTCATGTGTCTTGGACAAGTAAAGTGATTAAAAGCGAATCGTTTAATCCATTGGAAAGGTTTAATAATTGGCCGCAAGCTAAAAAAAATAGATTTTCTTGGTTAGCTGGTAATGCAGCTAGAAGTTTAGATTATGATATTCAGGAGCTTGAATTATCACCTCTGGAAAAAGGGAAGCAAGTTTTATTGGATGTAACATGGCCTTTACGGGTTTTACCAAAGGCACTATATCATTTGTTAATAAATAAAAAATTCATTTTAAAGCCTCATTAGATAAGATATTAAAATGAATAAAGAATTTTCAATTTATCTGGATTTAGTTAGGTTTGTTGCGGCTATGTTAGTAGTAGTCGCTCATTCATATGGGCAAAGTATTACAGGAGGGGTTTTATGGCAACTATCCCCTTTTGGAAAAACAGCTGTTATTATTTTTTTTGTTTTATCTGGGTATGTTATTGCTTTTGTAACAGATACTAGAGAAAAGAATATATACAGTTACGGCATTTCTCGAGTTTCGCGAATTTATTCTGTTGTGGTTCCTGCAGTATGTTTTACATATGTTTGTAATTATTTAGGGGGGGAATTTGTTCATATTGAATTTATTGAGCCTTGGTATCATTATGATGCTAGTTTAATAAATTACGCATTGTCTATCCCTTTACTTCAAAATATTTGGCAATTGGGGTTAAACCCACCGAATAATGGCTCTATGTGGTCATTAACGTATGAGTTAGTTTATTATATTTTATTCGCTGTTTTTTATTTTGTACCAAATAAATGCTTTAAAATTCTATTGTTTATATTAGTTTCGTGCGTTGCAGGCCCTGCCATTATTTCGCTATTCCCTATTTGGTTAGCGGGTTACTTTTTATATAAAATGCATAGCAGGTTAGATCTTAAGAGAGAAAATTTTTCATTTTTATATTTGGTTATATGGATTGCATCTATTGCCGCTATGGTTATTGGTGGGCCTGAATTAGTTAAGAATTATCAAATAAGCAACGGCTTTTTAAATAGTCGGATTATCGCTGATTATTATGAAGCAATCTGTTTTTCAGTTCATTTATTTGTTACACCGACCGTTATTCAACCAATTAAAAGGTATTTTATTAAATATCAAAAAGTTATAGTAACCCTAGGCTCTTTAACATTCGTTCTTTATTTATTTCATATGCCCTACGTGAGGCTAATGTCTGTATTAAGCCCCTTTTCTGATAAATCGTCAGTTTTTAATGTAATTTTGGTGTATGCGGGCGTGCTTCTTTTGGCGTATATTGGTACTTTTTGGTGTGATAAATTAAAAGTATTAATGAAAAGTTATTGCCAAGCATTAGTACCATTAAGATATAAAAAATAGAGCGCAGTAAAAATGAAATTTTTAAAAAAGTTATTTTTTTGGTCTAGTTTTTTGGGAATGATTTTAGGGGGAAGTGTTTTATTTTTAGCTCACTTTGTTTTTGAAGATGAATTTTTAGAACTTAATTTGTTAATTAATAAATATGCTGATATTAACAAATCTCAAAATGTAGGGCTTCATAAACTAGCATTAATAGCCATTCAAAAAGCGACATTTTTTCTTCCTTCAAATGATTATGTAGACTTTAATAGAAGTGATGACCAAGTTGGGGTTGGGGAATATTCACGTGATTTTAATGGGGTATTGCTTTATGAAAAAACAGTTAAAAATACTAAAGAATTAATTCGCGCAATAAATCGCTCTGAACCAGGAACTGAAATTATTGTGGCCCCGGGTGTTTACAAACTAAAAGGGAAGAAAATAAACATGTCGTCTCATGGTTTATTAAATACGCCAATTGTATTAAAAGCGGAGAAAATGGGCGATGTTATTTTTGAAATGTACACTCAGTCAGGTTTTAATATTTCAGGTTCATTTTGGCGAATTGAAAATATAATATTTAAAGGAGTAAAGGGAGATAAGTGGGTAGAGCATGCAATTCATCTGCGCGGAAAAGTAAGTAATATTCATATAATCAATAATCAATTTATAAACTTTAATGCGCATATTAAATCTAACGGTAAAAAGAAAGGAAAAAGAAAAAAGAAAGGAATTACATATTTCCCTAATAATATTACAATTGAGCACAACAACTTTTTTAATGAATGGAAGCGTAATACTAAGTCACCTGTAACCCCTATTGATGTTGTAGGAGGGAAAGATTGGCTTATCAAAAATAATTTTATTGCAGACTTTGGAAAAAGTGGAAGAAAAGGAGGCGGCGTTACATACGGTGCGTTTTTAAAAGGCGGCGGAGAAAATGGTGTATTTGACGGTAATTTAGTTGCGTGTGAATGGAAAATTAAGCATACATCGAACAAAGACACTCGGATCGGTTTATCTTTTGGCGGAGGGGGAACAGGAAAGCAATATTGTAGTAGTAAAGACTGTAAAACTGAATTTAATCAAGGGATTATGCGTAACAATACCATTATTAATTGTTTGAATGATGTAGGGGTATATATTAATAAATCAAGTAATATTCAGATATTTAATAACGTTATTAGAAATAGTTTAGGGGTGGATGTACGCTACCCAACTAGTAACGCGTTAATATTTAATAACTTAATTGAAGGGCGCATTAAAGCAAGAGATAATGCGACAATTGACCAGTATGATAATTTTAAAAAGCTCTAACCAATGAGTACAATTTTTTATGTAGTCAATATTTTATTGGCGTTATATTTATGCAAATTTTTTTCAGATAAAGAGAAAAAAGATCAGAAAGATAAGGACAAAAAACAAAAATGAGAGATTTATTTTTAGTTTTACTTTTCCCTATTTTTTTATATTACACGTTTAGAACGCCTATTATTGCATTATATCTTTGGTTTTGGACTTCAATGTATCCAATGACTAATTGGCTGTATGGTTTTGGATTGTCGCTTCGTTTAAATTTGGTTTTTTCTTTGATAACTATTTTTGGCTATATTTTTACGATAAAAGATAAGCCTCTATTCAAGCCCGTTGGCTTATTTGTGTTGGTTATAGTTTTTTGGGCACATAGTGTGTTGGGGGTGTCTATTTATGGAAACACGTCTTATCAATGGAATACTTTTAATGAATTCTCAAAAATAATAATATTTTTTATATTTTGTACTTTAATGGTTAGAAAGCAAGAGCATTTTGAAGCATTATTAATGTTTTTGTGTTTAGGTTTAGGCTATTTAGGGTTGATGGAAGGCCTGAAATATATAGTAACGGCAGGCTCTCATAATGTTATAGGGATAAAAGGGCCGCTTGGAGATAACAATAAAGTAGCCCTTGCTTTAAATATGATGATTCCGCTGATGCTATATCTATTTAAAAGCGCCAAGCATATTAGAATTAAGCAATTGTATTTGGCGGTTATCGTAGGAAGTGTTTTTGCTGTTCTAGGAACAGACTCTAGAGGAGGTTTTTTAGCGCTGGCATTTATGACAATTTATTACTGGTGGTCAACTGGCAGAAATTTTTCAGTGTTGTTTTTAATAGGCTTAATAGCGGTTCCTGCTTTTTTCTTTTTACCGGCAGAGTGGTTTCAGCGCATGGACACAATGAATAGTGCTGAATCGGATAGCTCTTTTGTTAACAGGGTTACATTTTGGAAGATTAATTTGCTGGTAGCTTTTGATTACCCTTTAACAGGCATTGGATTTGATACATCTGCTTTTCCTGTGATCTGGAAAGGTTATACAAATAGCCTAAGCAGTATTTATATGTTTGTTGATACCCCCCCGCCTAATAAAGGCTTTGTAGCACATAGCATTTATTTTGAAGTTTTAGGCAATCAAGGCCTGTTGGGTTTTTTATTGTTTATATCAATTCTTCTGACAGCATTAAATAATATAAAGACGATGATTAAACAATACGGAAAAAAAGCGTGGGAAAGTAAATTATTACAAGCAGTTAAGGTTTCATTGTTAACTTATTGCGTAGGCGGAGCTGCATTAAATGCCGCATATTTTGAATTATTCTATTTATTAATTGCTTTTGTAATTTGTTTTAAAATTAAACTGATTGCTAACGATACAGTAAAAAATAAATTTAAACAGTTTTAACAGGGTAAAACTAATTGTCTGATTCATTTTTTTCCCAAGTGTTGAAAGGTACTTTTTGGGTAACATTATTTCGATGGGTGTCTGTAGGTTTAGGTACGCTTTCTACTGTTATTTTAGCAAGATTATTATTACCCGACGATTTTGGCCTGGTTGCAACAGCAGCAATTGTAACGGGGTTTTTTGAGGTTTTCTCACGGCTAGGCACAGAGCAGTACTTAATTCATAAGCAGAAGCTTACGGATGAAGAAATCAACACTGCTTGGACAATTCAATTAATCTCCAAACTAATAATTGCGATATTAATTTTTTTATCATCTTATTATGTACCCGTCATATTTAATGAGCCCAGATTGGGTGACATCATTAAAGTATTAGCTATTATTCCAATTTTCATGGCTTTTAATAATGTAGGATTAATTTTACTTAAAAAAGAAATGAAATTTAAGCAGTTAATGCTTTTTCGAGGCATTATAAAAATTCTTGTTTTTGCTGTTACCGTAATAGTGGCGTTTACTTTGAAAAGTTATTGGGCGTTTATTGTTGGAAATGTTTTAAATTATTTATTAACTGCTGTTGGGAGTTATTATGTTTCTAATTACCGGCCGAAATTTTGTTTAACAAAGATCAGTTCACAATTTTCATTTTCTATATGGACTTTACTAAAAGGTATTGTTAACTATGTTAATAGCAGAATGGATCAGTTATTAGTGACAAAATACCTGAATGTATCCCAGTTAGGTGAACTAACTTTGGGCAAAAAAATTAGCAGCTTACCAGGCGGCTTGGTGCTTGGCCCCTTAATGGATGTTTTATTTCCAGGTATAGCAAAGTCTCTTGATAATCCGCAAGAATTTGCAAGTAGAGTACAGAAATTACTATTTATTATTATTTTTATTACGCTGCCATTAACATCGGTAATTATATTGTTGGCAGAGCCAATTGTGTCTTTATTTTTGGGTGATACCGTTAAGTGGGTAGGTGTTGTTGAAATATTACCTTTGTTAGCGCCTATATTGATTACAAGTTCGTTAGCAGGGAAGCTGTTTGACACCTTTACACTCTTAGGCAAAGTTAAATTTCTTTTTGTTTATGAGCTAATAACGGCTGCAGTATCTATTGGGGCTTTATTTTGGGTGTTTAATATATATGAAAGTTTGAGTAGCCTTATTTATACAAAGGTTTTCATCGGTTTTTGTAATGCTGCAGTTTTATTGTTCTTTTTAAGAAAATTAATAGATATTCGCTTAAGTAATTTGGTGGCTAATATATTACCGATTTTACTATTAAATGTAATATTTACAGTTTATGTATTTAACATCATTCAGCAGCAGTACTTGATATTTTTACCCGATATACTTCATATTCTGATTTTTGGTGTTGTTTATTCTTTTTTCTACGCGCTATCTATTTTTATACTGTGCTTAGGGCTTAAAAAATATAGTCGAGAGTACCAGTATTTATGGGACATAATAATGCTTATCAAAACAAAGAAAACACCATAGTAATCATATGTATAATGCTTTGTTCAAGTTAGCCTCTGTAGAGCAACGCAGGATGAATTGGATTAATTTCTGAAAGGTCAATCCTCTTATCGTTTAGCAACAGCCCTTTATATTTACCTAATTGATTAGGCGGAATATACCCTGCTATTTGTTCAAGCTCGTGTAGTCGCACACCTTGAAGCGCCAAATACATCAAATAGCTATGTCGGATACAATTCAGATCAATTAGCTGAGCATTCTCTATCATTGCGTCTCTAGCTGATATTTGAATAGTGTTGGATAGTTCATCAAACTTAATTTCTTTTCCTGCGGTTGTTGTCAATAACGTTTGTTCATCATTGTCGACAGACAGAAGCTTTAACAATTGTTGCAATGTTATTGGCATAACAAGAGAACGTTGAAAGCGCCCCGTTAAATGAATCAACCCTGCATCAATATCAAGTTGATCCATGTTAAGTTTCAACAACTCTTCAGGTGTAACACCACTATAAATTAACATTAGCGCAATTTCGCTCTCACCCGATACGTGTGCCAATAAAATACGGCTTTGCTGCTCATCAAGATAGATTTGACTCTCCGTCAAATTTGCTTGAACAGATAAAGCTTTCGTTTCCATTTCATGCGAAAGTAGCTGACGTTCTTCAATGCTAGTTGAAGACGATTCTATTAAGTTGCTTTGTGGCTGAACCACATTATAAGTTGTAGCAACAGGTGTGCGTTTAATTGCGATCAATTTAAAAATAAGAAGTGCAAAAACAGCGCTTAACAAGGCGACAATAAAAGCGATACCTGAATTAAGCCAATAATTGGGTCCTATTGGGTAATCTGGCGTAGCGGGATGTTCTAAGATATCTATTCTTGGTGTGAAGGGCTGGTTAACCGAGATATCTAATAAAATTTTATTTTGTTTTTGTTTGTTTTGCTCTAGGTTTTGTAGATCTAAGGTCATACTTTTGTATCGAGCTAATTGAGTTGAAAACGTTTGAATATCAACCTTCAAGGACTGCCGTTGATTTAGTAATTCAACTATTTTCAATTTAGCTTTGCTCAATTGCATGGTTGTTTCATGTTTGTATGAAATAGTACCCTCTTTAAGTTGTGTCTGAAGTGTTGCTTCGAGGTCAGTTAATCGTTTTGATTTTTCGACAATTACAGGATCTTTTTGTATGTATTTTTGCGTGTATTTGCGACTTAACACTTCAAATTCATTACGCAGCGCTTGAATCAATAGTTGTGTTTTTCTTATTAACGCTTTTGTATCAGAATTACTAACCTCTATTCCATCACGAATAGCCTTATTAATAGCGGCTAACTGTGCTATTAATTCTGTTTGAGTTATTTCAGTTTCGCTAAGTTGTTTGGAAACCGTGTTCATTTTAGTGAATACTCTATTCTTGCTTTGCTCTAAGAAAACGATGTCATTAGCTTCCCTAAATTGCTGAAGTTGTATGCGTTGTTGCTGAATTAGTGTTTCAAGTTCAGCAAGCTTTTTTTCGGCTAACTTCTGATCTTTTCCTGAAGATTGACTCTGTTGGTTTTCGAATGTTTTCAAATAAAGTGAGAGCCAGGTATTTATAATAACGACAAGGTTGTCACCGGCTTTATCTACAGCATAGAGGTATACAAGTCGCTCATTGGCATCTACTTTATTATCAAGCATCGTAGATAATTTTTCAGCGGTTAACGTAATCCCGTGTGTATCAAGTGATTCTTGAAGTAACAACAAGTTAGATTGACTCGTCAAACTATACTCACTAACAGACAAATCACGTTTTATCGTCGCTTGTTGATCAGCATTTATCGCTTCAGGGTAAACAAATCTTAATAACGCACTACTCTGGTATACGGGAGATTGTAGCCAGACAGATGAAAAACCAATTAAAAGTACGACAATAAAAGTAACAACAGATACCTTTATTCGTTGGTTGTAATCGAAAACAGCCTGTTGCTGATGACGAATTTCAGACGATAATGTTGAATAGGGTGATACGTCGATTTCAGGAGTAACTGCCATATTTAGTGTGTAAACGCTATAAGATTGTTTTTGACAGTATACACATAAATTCTTGCTGTTTAACCTTACAAAGTCAATTGTTTAATGGGCACCATATTGTAGTTCGTTTTGATGAGTCGTCATTCCACGACGGACTCGACTCGTTAGGATCTTTTTTGTATGCAGGTTGATCTTTTAATTATTATTCCTAATTTTACCAATGATAAACTGACTAACTGAAAATTTGGATAATAAATTGATAATTGTGATGGTTAAAATCAGCGTGGCAAAAAATAATGCAATAATTTTTATGATTGGATTGTCAATATTATTAACAAGGTAAGGAGTAATATAATATTGAACTTGCCAATGCACTAAATAAATACCAAATGCGTAGTTACTTATAATATTAATTAATTTAATTTTCGGCGCGTTTTGTGCCCAAATGATGACATTAATAACTACCATAAGTGTTAAGGGGAATATGTCTAATCTTCTCGAATTAGCTTTAATTACATCAGGATCAAAATTTACATAAATAAGTAAAACAGATAAGAAAAGACCTACTAAAAAGTACCACTTATAATTTGTAGCTTTCATAACAAATGCAGAGTAATACCTACCAATGTAAAGTGCGATAGCAAAATAACCAAGCCATGCAGTAAAAGGAATTTTTAGATGATGTATGTTTTGTTTAAAAAAAGATATTTCAGAATTTAATAAAGATAAATGAATTAACATGATTAGAAGACTGATAGGTAAAAAATAACGAAGTTTAAATTTATATTTTATAACTAGATAATGTAGGATATAAAATTGCATAATTACTAGAATAAACCAACCCTCATATCTGCCTGACCATTTATATAAAATGCTTGGTATTGAAGATAAATCAAATTGAAAATTTGCACGTATAGCGTAATCAATAACACCAAAAAATAAAAAAGGTGTAAAAATCCATTTTAAACGATTTTTCCAAAAATTTTGTGGTAATGAATCACTATATTTATTAGCAAGTATAATTTCAGATAAAAGAATGAAAGACGGTGTTGCAAAACAAAGCAACTCTTGTATTATTCTATAGAATTGATTTGCTGGGAAGCCATCAAATTTTTCAATTTGAGTTGTACAATGTAATAAAATAATACTGAGACAAGCTATAACACGTAAATAATTCCATTCTTTAATCACTTTAAATATTACCCTTTATTATCTTTATTTAAATTTTTAATAAGCCATTAGACCTGAATAATTAGCTAAATATTGCTCTGTAGTTTAGAAAATTTTATAAATGCTCTACTAGTATAATTCTAGTGTTCAACTAATCTTGAGGCCAGTATCTTTCTCTAATTCATTTAGTGTGGTGAGTCACTAACCTGGTATAACTAACTGAAATTAATATTTTTTATAGAGAAACCCTAATACAGTTGGGTTTATTTTTAAGTAATGCCACACCCAATATACATTAACAACATTCAATAAAACCATTGAACTACTCGTTGCAATAGAGGCTCCTAAAGCGCCATATATAGGTATCAATAAGCTGTTTAGGAGAACATTTAATAAAACACTAAATAATAAGCTATTAGCCGCTTTTTTAGCATGTTTAGTCATCATTAATAACAACGCGACAGAACCCGTTAATGCATTACCTAACTGCCCTAATGATAAAATGGTTAATAAGTTTGTACCTCGAGTAAACTCTTCGCCAAATAATAATAACACCCAATAACCAGCAAACGAAAAGACTAAAAAACACGGAAAAGCTAGTACTAATGCAGCTAACGCCGCTTTGCTGGCATTATTTTGTAATTGTGCAAAATCTGCTTTAGCATAAAGTGCTGAAATATTAGGGCCAAAGACTGCATTTACTGCAGTAAGTGCAAAGGCAACTAAAGTGGCAATACGGGTAGTGATCCGGTAAATTCCAATATCGGCATCAGACACAAAAAAACCTAACATTAAAACATCAATATTACTGTTAATAACAGAAATTCCTGCCAATAATGCAAACGGCAATGCTGGTTTCCAGCCCGATAATAACTGTGTTTTGTTAAACGAGGTACCGCCATAACTGCGTGTATTTTTATTCCATAAATACCTAAGGACCAATAATGCAATAGCTGCTGCAATGACATTTGCGCTAATTACCCATGAGGCAGCTATATTATTTGAACTGAAAATTGAAAGGGAAAATGCAATGCATAAAAAGCTTAACGGTCGTAGTAATTTATCAGGATAAAGTGCCGTTATCACCTTTTGAATACCTTGAAAAAAGGCAATATACAGTCGAGTTAATGCCGATAATATAAAAACGATAAGTGCGATAAAAATAGTTATATATTTGTCGTATGTAAATGTTACTGGTAGAAAAGTTAATGCAATAGACGTAATAGTAGCAATAACAAAAGAAAATAGTATAACTTTACTTTGCGCCCCCAGTGCATGAGTTTTAATGTTTGGAAACTGTTTATGCACATGAAATCTGGCGACTTCCCTTACTGAAAATTTGTCTTGTCCAAGCAAGCTAATAATTGTGAATATTCCTGCCAAAGCCATTGCATAAGAATAGACACCATAGTTTTCAGCTCCCATTATTCGGCCAAGAATAACTGCAGTCAAAAAACCTAAGCCTGCCTCGATAATATTCAACCCTAAAGAGCCAAAAAATGCTTTAGCCAACCTTCCTTTTAGTATATTCATTTAAGTTTATAATTTTATATTCATATTCAACATTGATGTAAGGCTCAGTTAATTATAGAGCTTTGCCAGTTAATGTATTTACAGTAGTTCGTATTCCGTAAGGCTGTTTAAAAATCAAATGAAAACCTATCAAAATCTTCCTTGTAAATATGCTTTACTTTATCTTTTAATTCAGCATTATAAAATTGCTCTTTAGTTGGAAAATTACCTATTTTAGTCTTCTCCTTCATTAATTCCACATTACTTATTTCACCGGTAAACGATAATTCAACATTTTTAGGATTCGAACCATATTTTTGAGCTTGATTAGGTGCTTTTTGATGGATAGTATTTTCTATATTTAGCTGCGAATTTACTTCTAATAAACCTTTATTAATGTTTTTCAAATTAATAATCTTGTCCATTTTAACATCAGACAATATAAAGTTTTGTCGCCTCCAATGCCTGTTCACGGAATCATTATCATGTTCTATAAGGTAATCTAGAAATTGACTAAAGCTAATTTCACTAGGTTCATCTTTTCCTTCTTTCACACTAGAAATAACTTCCTGCACCCAAGGTTTGTATAAATCATCACCACAAAACTTATCAACATATGCACTCACGATTCTACTATATGGTTCTCTAGCTATAACGAACTTAAAGTAATGCTCATCAGCCTGTACTTCTGACAGCAATTTTTTTGTTGAATAGCGATAACAATCAATAAAAAATCGAATGTATTTTTCATCACTTAAAATTATTGAAGTATCATGTAAACCAAAAAATTTTGTATACCAGTGCGCCACAAAAAACAAACCGTAATGTTTAATTGCGACAGGTAAATTATGAAACGTTTTTTCTAATTCTAACGTACCTAAAAACCAACTTTTTAATAAAGTTCCACCACATTTGCAGTTGGTATACAAAATAAATTTATTATTTTTATTTATTAAGGGAATAGGTTCAATTTTTTCCATATTTTTTTTGTCTCTTATATAGATTTACATACTATTTTTTCAAACTGTGTCAGATGCTTATTAACAGTATAATGTTGTATTATGTTTTCTTTCGCTGAAATGCGCATCTTCTGAGATAATTCACTATTACCTAATAACTGCTGCATCCGCTCGGTTAACTGTTTTACATTACCTGTTTCAGTTAAAAATCCTGTTTCACCGTCAATGATTATTTCAGCGGTACCAAAAGGGCAATCGGTCGCTACTGCAGGTAGTCCTAATGCTTGCGCCTCTAATAACGCATTACTCATGCCCTCGTGATCACTAGATAGACTAAAGATTGTTGCGGCTTTAAGCCATGCATATGGGTTTTTAACAAATCCGGGCATAATAACTGATTCAGATAAACCTAAGGAGGCAATTTTCTGTTCAAGCTGCTCACGTAAACTACCGTCTCCTAAAATAATAAGTAACGCATCTGTCGACTTAGGTAATTGCGCAAATGCAGCTAACATAAGGTCAAAACGCTTTTGCTTTTCTAAACGGCCAACAGAAATAATAATTGGAGTTTTTTGTAATAAGGCTTGCTGCACTTGTTCAGGTAGTTCAACCTGCTCATTCGCTCGAGCTTCTAATGCTTGGACATTTACAGCATTATGAAGCGTGGTAATTTTATTTTTCGTAAAAGGGTATTTTTGCTCAAATACTTTAGCTAAATCTGTTGCCACAGAAATAAATCCATCGGCTTTTTTGTAGCTTAGCTCTGCCCACTTACCATACAAACCAAGCTCTTGTTTTGTCGGATCGTTAGCAATTCTGGCTAACCATTTAGGTTTATGCTTTGTCCATCGTAAGGTTTCAGCCGTAAATATATTAGGTACTGACCAAGCACTTATAATAACGTCTGGTTTAATATCATCTATCCAACATTTAAAACGGTAAGCCGCTTTAAGATTATCCCATGGCTTGAATTTACCTAAAATAGTAACTTGTACATCATCAGGTATATCGTAAACACGATCCGGCCGATAAAAAGCAGCACTCAATTCAAAGTTTTCTCGTGGTAGTGATGTTAAAGCATTGGCAACAAAGCGTTCTGCGCCACCCGTGCCTAAACTACCAACAATAAACATAACTTTAACTTTATTTTTTTTACTATTAACTAGGTTCATTGTTGTTTACTTATTAATTGCTCGGTTAATTCGACGTATTTTTGTGCCATTTTATTTAAGTCGAGATGATTTATGGCATATTCCCTTGCCGAGCTAGACAAGGCTAATAATGAAGATGGCTCTTTAATAATTTCCGTTATTTTTGTTACAAATTCATGAACATTATCTTTTTCGCAGGTATACCCTGAAACACCATTTATTACTAATTCTGGTAATGAAGATGCGTTACTTGAAATAACAGGTGTACCACAAGCAATGGCTTCCATTGCCGCTCTTGGTAGCCCTTCAAGCCGAGTAGGTAAAATCAATAAATCGGCCTTTCTATAAGCGTCTTTAACTCCTTCAAGATCTAATCTGCCTATGCAGGTTGCATTTACATGCTCTATTCCGTTTAATTGATTTCGATCTTCGGTATAACTTAATTGCACTTTTTCACCTAGAGCATCCAAAATTTCAGGCAGTAAATCGGTTCCTTTTCTTTTAGACAAGTTACCTACGTATAATATTTTTAACGGTAAAGTTGTTGGCTGTTGTTCAACATTTGTAGAAGGCGAAAAAAAATCAATATCTACAGCATTCATAATGACAACAGGCTTAGCCCAGTTAAAAACCGAATAAATTCCGTCAGCGGTATTCTGGCTTAAGGCGATAGTCGCATCTGATTTTTTATAACTACTTTTCAACCAATGTGAAAGAATAAATCGATGAAATAATGATTGCGAAAATGATTTATAAGGTGTGTATTCTTTATCTAAAACAAATAGTCGCTCAACCGTTATTAACGGTATACCTTGTTTTTTAAAAGCAAAAGCGTTCCAGCTATTACCAATAATACAATCTGTATTCTCAGGAGCTTTATTTTTGGATAATAACCAAGGTACATATTGATACTTATGTGAAAAACCTTCTGCTATTGCGGTATGACCGTGTTTTTCTAAGGCTAAGGCGAGCTGTTTGATTGAAACATCACTACCACTATTCCCTATAGTGTAAGGTAACCAAAATTTCACTACTAATTCCCTATTTTTTGCTGAATTAATGCCGATTGAAATTGTTGTACTACATTAGCCACTAAAAAATTATCATAGGCAAATTGTTTAGCTTTTTCGGTTATTTGATCAATAAGCTTTCGATCTGAAAAAAGCACAACCTTCAATTGCTCATTTAAACTATTCACATTTCCAGGCTCACATAACCAACCCGTTTCATTAGGAATAACGGCATCAATTATACCGCCGCTATTAGATCCAATTACCGGACAACCTGCTAACATGGCTTCTACAAATGTTAACCCTTGAGCTTCAACTTGTCCATTTGCTGCTTTTTTAGAGGGGCCAACAAATACATCACAAGCGGAAAAATAATGATAGACGTCTTGATTTTCTACCCAACCTAAAAAATCTACATATTCTTCTATCCTTAGCTTTTTGGCTAAGACATGAAATATTTCTTTTTCGTGACCTTCACCAATGATGATTAAACGTACATGTTTATCGTTTTTGCGTAGTAGGAGGGTTGCTTGAATGGCTTCTCTTACGCCCTTTTCTTCCGATAAACGGCCAACAAAGAGTATTAATTTCTCATTAGGATCTTTTTGTAAAAATGAGCGTAATTCGTCAGTTTTATTTTTATTTAACTTGGGTAGCGGCAATATCCCTGTAGGTAAACGTATAAAAGGCGTATTAGTGTTTGGTGCTAATGCTTTCGTTACTTTTTCTGTTGCACTGCTATTAACGGTAACTAATGAAGAGTTATTAATAGCAAACTTCTTCAGTTTACGAAATAAAGGAGAATTTAACGCAAACACATCGCCCCCATGTACCGTTGCCACATGTTTGGTTTGCGTTATTTTACACGCTAATGCACCTACAAAGCCCTGAGGTAATAACCAATGAGAATTAACAATATCAGGCTTCCAAAAGATAATTTCTTTTATTGTGGAAAGTAATTCACAAAACACTAATGCGGGCAGCTTTAATTTATTAATAGGGTTTTTACTTAAATTACCCAGCGCGCCCCCTTGATAACAAACCGTTTGTGCGGTGTCGGGGATGAAATATCTAAAACGTTTTATTAATACGCCATCCAATTCGTCGTTAGTTTTTGCTCCTTTATAATGAGGCGCTATTACCTTCACGCGATGACCTTGTTTAACAAGCTCTTTAGCAAAATTATGCACAAAAGGCGTTGTGCTATCACCTGGCCACCTAGGGTAATTTGACGTTAAAATTAAAATTTTCATTACTTTTCATGCCTGTGTAAATCAATCACTATCATTTCAAAATTGGCAGAAAACGTCATTCCAGTAGTGTTTTAGGCTGACGTCACATGGAAGTGACTTATTCGTGAATGCAGGGCGCACACTCTCCTGAATTCAAACTAAAAGACAATGGATCTTCGACAAAACACCTCGAAGATGACGTATCAATGGATCTTCGACAAAACATCTCGAAGATGACGTATCAACGGATCTTCGACAAAACACTTCGAAAATGACGTATCATTGGATCTTCGAAGGTGGCTTTATCAATGAGCTCTTGAGTAAAATTCATGAGCACGTTATTTTTTGTTATCAATTTGTGACGCTTGTTGTAATTCAATTCGTCTTACTTTTTCTAATGTTTGTTCAATTAAATGGCGATTGAAGTTAATGAGATCGGCGACTAAAGCAATTAAGAAAGAAATAAAGCCTAATATAGTGAACGTGCCACCCAAAATTAACGATTGTATATGACCAGAGCCATCGCCACTAAAATAAAAGTATAAGAAGCGTATGATCGGAATAATACCAATGATAGATAGTGTGGCGCCAATAAAGAAGAATACCCTTAACGGCTGATACATTGCATACATACGAATAATAGTGGTCAGTTGACGCTCTATAAATTTAGGAATGCTGCTAAATAAACGTGATTCGCGCGTTTTTTCATTTGTACCTACAGGTACTGAGGCAACAGCCATATGCTTTTTACCTGCCTGTATTAATACTTCTATTGTATAACTAAACGGGGAAACAATATTAAGTTGCAATAGCGCCTCTCGGCTATAAGCCCGAAAACCACTTACTGCGTCGGGTACTTGTACGCCAGAGAGTTGCTTAACCACAAAACTCCCGACTTTTTGTAATAGTTTTTTAAATTTTGAAAAGTGCGCGATTTTACTGGTTTTTCTATCGCCAACAACAACATCAGCTTTTCCATCTAAAATTGGCTGTATTAGCTTTGGAATATCCCAACCGGCGTATTGATTATCGCCGTCAGTATTAACCACAATGTCAGCGCCCAAATGTAAACACTCATTAATACCGGTGCGGAACGTACGCGCTAAACCACGATTATTTTTATTGATAATAATATGGTCAACACCTAGTTCTTTTGCCACTTCGATGGTTTTATCTGTTGAACCATCGTCAATAATCATTATTTCAACAATATCAATACCTTTTATATCTCTTGGTATGTCGTGATATGTTGCCGGTAGTGTTTCTTCTTCGTTGTAACAAGGTATTTGCACTATTAATTTCATTTTAAATCTCTATTGTTATCTTTTTTTTCGATAATAGCTTTTAACTCATCGCAGCCTGCTTTTTTATTCAAGCGATACTCTTTATTAAAGAGGTTGATTTTTTCGTTAGTAAGCTGATTTAGCTGATTATTAATTTTATCTGAATAGTGATATTCATTATCATCTTTTATTTCAGGCCTAAAGTGATAACCGCTAAAAAATGCAATATTCAAGTTATAAACAAGTGTAAAAATAGTGGCCACTGATAATACAATAACAGACAACGTTGATATTTTTATTTTTGATGTGAAGACCATATAAATAAAAATAGAAATGCCAATTAAAAAGGCCGGCCATATTTCTGCTATGTATCGATGTGCAATAGTCACATACGTTAATTGGAATAGTGCACCAATTGAAAAAGCGAAAGCAATTAATATTAAGAAATATCGTAATCGTTTTTCTACCTTCAAAGCTTTAAATGTCGTTAACAATAAAATGGTAAATGGTGCAAGCCATAACAGTATAATAGGTATTAAAGGTAATTCTTTACGGCCATAACCTGTTTGAAAAATTGTCATTAATTTATCATGCAAGTTCCAACCGCCAATGGTATAAACAATTGAATTAGGGATTATTCTTAACATGGTTGAAAATTCAGATTTAGGGACAAAATTACAGGCTCTTAACGAGTAACCTTCACCGACTAAATAGTAACCGTAATGTCCAGGAAGCCCCATAAAGGCGAAAACATTACCGAACCTCATATAATTAATAATCAGAATGCTAATACCAAAAATAAATAAAATTATCAGAGTAGGCCATTGGTTAACAAATGTTTTTAATATATTGCTAATAGTTTTATTGGTATTATTTTTAAGTTGGTGATTGGAATTAACCAAAAACAATACCATCGTTGTAATATACATGGCTAAAGCCAAAGGCATTCTCGCATGAATACATAAGCCTGAAAGAATGGCATAGGGGATCAAGCTATGTGATTTTTTGATAAAAAAATCATCTCTAATTAGCAACGCAACATAAATATTCGCTAAGCATAATGATGCTGCATATGGTTCATGATAAATATTGGCTACTTGCAGAATGACGAAGCTCCCAGAACAAAACCATATAACAATACTGATAAGCCCTAATATTACTAACGAAGCCTTTTGCTTGTTAAATTTTGTATTGCTTTTATATTTTAACAAGATAATCGCTTGAAGGTATGAAGTTCCGACAATAGTAAATAACCAGACAGAAAATGAAGATATAGCAGTTGTGTGTAAATCAACAAAAGGATGAAATATAAATCTTGTTACCGTAGGTAATATTCCATAATACATATAAGCTTTTTCATTGACATATTGTCCTTCTCGTCCTATAGCATGGGCAGGTACATCAAGCCTACCATCGATTAATGATAGAAAAAATTCATTATAAGCGCTCCATAGCCAAGTTGGTTTAAAGAAATTAAACGTAAAATCAGTGGCGAAACCAGCATAAAGCAATATAGGCACTACAAAAAATAGTAGGTATTCTTTTGTGGATATTAAGGTTGAATTATTCATATTAGATTGCAAGTACTGTGATATAACATTACTTTCCCTTTATTAAATTACGAGGGATTTTCACAAAAGAGTCTAATTTAAAGAGCAATGAAATATGGCGTTTAATAAAGCTTTTGAAAGACTTGTTTAATAACTTTTGTTTTTTCCATGGCGTTAATCTCAAATAGCGTAGGTATTGATTTTTATATGGGTGATTACACCCATAAATCCATGGTCTGGCCCTGCCATTAAAGTGGACAATTTTTACATTTTTTTGGATAGTAGATAAATCTTCAATTGAGATTGATTTAAACCCTTTCTTTCTAAAAAAAGGTGAGATTGCATTATAGGTATAATCCAAGGTTATTCTTCTATCGTGAAATAAACCATTAAGTGCGTCTTGGTCGGGATTTAATGCTATCTCTTTATTTTCATGCAAAAAGGTGATGATTTGCTGTAAGCAGTTCTCTTGCTTCCAAAGTTTAATATTAAATAATATAACGCCAGAATTAAAATAGTTAAACTCTTTGGGTAAATGGCATCGGTTATGGCTAGTTGACTCAGGTATGTCTACCGCGGCTAATATATTGTCGTTTAAAGGTAGTTCCCATAACGTTATTAGCGAGTCTACAACTATAGTGTCGGCATCAAGATAAAGTACCCTATCAATATTAGTATCTTGAAAAAATTCATCTACCCATAATCTTAAATAAATATCTTTTGTATAGTTGCCAATTTGGGGTAAGGCATCGAGCTTGGTTTTATCAAAATCGACAATGTCGATATTAATATTAGCGTTATCATCACTCATTGAATAAAGATTTTGCTTGGCGGTATCAGTTAACTCTAAAGATGCAATTTTAACGTTTATTTGTATATTAGGATGATTAAGTTGAAGTGACTTTATACAAACAGCACAATGTTGTGCAAAACTTTCATTTGTCGTTAGTAAAATGTCTAGTGAATCGTTATTCGCCACAGCAATTCCTTTTCAACTTAGATCGAATGATTTTTATTATCAGTATGTTAATCTATTCGCGTAAGATTAACGAATAAAATTCGATCAAAAATCTAATATTTATTAGAATATAAAAATTATTGGAATATTTAGAGCTTTGAAATTTACTTATTTAAATAAAGCGTATGATATTAGTTAACTAGTAAAGAGTAATATAATGAAAAGTGAAAGGTATTTATTGGTGGACTCATTTAGGGGGATAGCTAGTTGTTGGATATTATGTTTTCACATACTACCTCATTATATACCTAGTAATGGGATTGTATTGTCAATAATTAAGTTTGGGCGAATAGGTACAGACTTTTTCTTCGTTGCAAGTGGCTTTGTAGTAGCTCTTGCTTGCAACAAAATACTGACAGTGAGGAAGGGAGACTTCATTTTTAAAAGAATGCAAGGAATCTATAGCCTCTATTTATACAGCTTGTTATTGGCCATTGTAATCTTACCTATTTTAATGGCTTTCGTGTCATTTTTAAAAAGCCATCAACTTGTTTTTGAATTTACAAAATTGAATATTTTCGAAATTTTAGAATATGTCACTCTTACAAAGGTCTTTACTGCTGAAAGTTGGAGCCTAAATAAAGCATTTGTAGATGTTAATGGCAATTATTGGTTTATTGCCATTATTGTTCAAATTTACATTTTTATTAGTATTACGTTAAAATTTGGGCGATATTTCAAAATGATAATTGTAGCTATGTTCATTCTTTCTTTGTTGTGTTTGATACCTGAAATAAAAGGTATGGTGCCGATAGGGTTATTCATACCTCATTTTTCAAAGTTTTTTTTCGGGATGTTACTTTGGTACTTTATCTATCCAAATTCTCACTTAATAAACAAGAGTGTTCGAACGGCACTAGTAACATTTAACCTATTTATATTTTTTGTTATATTAAATCATCATAGAGTAGAGGGAGTAGGTGGTGACATTAGAGTTCTTTACGCCCTGTTTATTTCCATTTTATTACTGTTATTGCACCCATTCGACAGTAAAATAGCCAATACCCGTTTCGGTACAATAACAAATGCTTTTGGAAAAATGTCCTATAGTATGTACCTCAATCATGTTGTTCTGTGGCCGTTCATGTATATGTTTGTCAGCAATTTGGTTCCACTTCCTATAAACATTGCAGCTCCTTTCGTATTAGTGCCTTCGGTTGTGATCTCTTGTTTTATTTTTTATTCTTTTTTTCAATATAGCAATAACCCAATCAAAGCGTTCAGAACACCAGTCATGACCATTAGAAACGCTTATAAATCTTTAATTAATTAGGGGCTAGGACAAATGAACTTATTAGTTTAAATAGTTTTTTAGCCCTAATTTAAAAGAAATCTCATTGATCGTTTCAATATTTAAATTTAATCTTAAGTGATTATTATCTCGATAAATAAATTCGTTATTAATAAAGGTATCACATATCTCATTATTGCATAGAAAATCTGTTGCTATTAAGGATTCAACATTTGAAAATTTATCTGCCATAATTTTTAATACTTGATTACTTTCTTTGTGCCATAATTTAATTTCTTGGGCGTCAAGAAATTTATATTTTTTATCATCACAGTTTTTTCTTATTAAAAAAGTTTCGTCAGCTATTACACAACCATTTAAATATTTATTTGGACGAGGTATATCACCTAATAACAAAATATTTTTTTTTGTCAAATAAGATAAAACTTTGTCTAGAGCTATGGAGCTCAAATGCTTCCCATTAGCAAGATCACCTACTTGGTTAATATCTTTATCATAAAGTTGCCTTATGTGCCCTGACCAAGCTGCCGCCATTATTACAGTTACGATATCGTCATTACTAAGCAACCAATTTAAAGTTAGTTTATTTCTAAAAGTACAATCGTCTGTAAATGTTGGGAATTTTGGATATTCCTCTTTGATTATTTTTGAATTAAGATAAGGTGGACATTTTTGAGGCGCTATAACAAGCGACATATTACTTTTAATCGCTGCTTGGTGAAGTATCTGTGAATAATGAAGTGAATGACTATCCCCCCAAACTACTCCTTTATTATGTTCATGGTTCCATGGCCTGCCTATAACACAAAATTTTTCATCTACATTGTCAAATAATTTTATATATTCTACACAAGCAAGCTTTTTCATTGCTTTATAATCTACAATGTTTATCTCTTGCTGAGTAAGTCGCAAAGGTAATCCCTTAGATTGATATATAAAAAAAGGAAAACTTGACGTAATGATAAGTGCACAAATTGAGTAAAGCACAGTATCTTTAGTCGACCATTTTGTATATCTAGATTTTTCTTCAATAAAGCGCCATGATAAATAACCAAAGATAACACTAGCTATAATCAAGCTTATTATTTCAAGGTATGAAAAGTGTTGTTGGGAAATATATATACGATAGTAAACAATAATAGGCCAATGCCATAAATATGCAGAATAGGAAATTTTTCCCATCCAAAGTAAAGGTTTTATGGTAATTACTGTTTTAATAATTGAATTGTGTTGCTGTAATGAGTAAATTATTAAAGCAGTTGCTAGTACAGGAAAGGCAGCTAAATACCCGGGATAAATATCTTTCTCCTTAATTATAAGTAAACTAAAAAACAAAGTGGCCGCACCTAGCCATACTAATAATCGAGGAAGCCATATTTTGCTTTTATTGATTGGGGGGATGAATACAATTAAGGCACCAATACCTAATTCCCAAGCGCGGGTTAAAAGCATATAAAATGAAAAACGAGGGTAATAAAAACTTAAGTAATAACCTGCTAAAAATGAGAATAAAGTGGTTGTAATTATCATGTACTTAGTAAAGTTTATACCTCCGAATTTATATGATAAATATAATAAAACAGGGAAAATAAGATAAAATTGCTCCTCAATAGAAAGAGACCACATATGGACTAAGGGGGATACTTTTGTGGATAAATCAAAATATCCGGAATGATTTAAAAAAAAGAAGTTAGCTGATAAGAAGTTAGAGTATATAGCACTTTCAGCCAAGTCTTTATAGTCGTTTGGCGGTAAAAAAAAAGTACCAATTAGCACGGAAAAAAATATCAAAGTTACTGCTGCGGGGAGTAATCTTTTTATTCTTTTTACATAAAATAAAGTAAAACTAAAATCTTTTTCAACTAAGGCTGTAGTAATTATATTTGTAATCAAATATCCCGAAATTACGAAAAAAACATCCACACCAATAAAACCGCCCGTCAAACCTGAAAGCCCAGCATGGTAGGTAATTACACAGAGAACAGCTATTCCTCTTAATCCATTAATATCTGTTCTAAATTTCATAAAACACTTCTCTCATTTATTATTAATATAAATCTTTTCTGCTTAAATACTTTTGACTGACAAAGCTATTGGATTCGTTATATTTAATAAGTAACTCTTTTTTGTTTTTTTCATTTAACGGGCTTCTACCATCAAAAATCACAGGAATCAAGCGTGCTAATCTTCTGAATAAACCTTTAAATTTTTGAGATAATATTATTCTTTTTAATAATTTATTATTGGTGTTTTTTAATAAATAAAGATAATTCCAAGGTAGACGAATGTTTGCATTAGTATCCGGAAAGTTAATATTTGAATCTATTTTTATACTAAGATAGTTTAATAAATCTTTATAAATACAGGTTTTTACAGATTCTTCAAATAATTTGATATGTATATTTGGTTCGCCAAATACTGAAGAAAATTTTTGAATAAATATTTTATAATCAAGCTCAGCATTAAAACTAAATATATCTTCTTTGGAGCTTATTAATCCCCTTTTTATGCGTTCAGCATAAGCTGATTCTAAATAACTATCCTGCCGACGTAAATAAATTAAAATTATTACGTTATAATTTTCAAAACACTTCTTAATATCTCTCAATAGAGCTGCATCTATTGTGTCTCGAGATAATATTTCTGTTGAGATGAAAATATTTTTTTGATGTGCATTATTAATTTCTTTAATTAAATTTTTAGTTGTTTCTAATTCTGAAAATTTATTATTTCTTTCAATGCAGCTTTTGAATAAGTCATGATGAAAAAAGTGATTAGAATTCATTCCTGTAGTAGGGTATAGCAATTTAGAATGCTCTAATTCTTTAGAAAAATTAGCGTGTAAAAAATGTTGTAGAGATGTCGTCCCTGTTTTGTGACGTCCTATATGCAATATGATTTTTTTCATTTTATAACTCCAATATATTGTTTGGTATTCCTATGCGAGCACTAATTGAAAACTTCATTCATTAGTTTATCAATGCTGCTATTTCTAGAAAAATTTTCGATAGCGTATTCGCGTGCACTTTTACCAAAGAGGTGGATTTTTTCTCTATTAGTGTGAAAAAAACATATAGCTTCTGCAATTTCCATGGGGTTGTTAGGTTTTACTTTATAACCATTAACTTTGTGTACTACTGTACTTGCAAGTCCGCCTACATCGGTTACTATCACAGCCAAACCTGCAACCATAGCTTCAATATTTGAGATCCCTAAACTTTCTTGGTCACTACATAAAATGTGAATATCTGATTCTAATAAGGCAATTAATGCATCTTCATGCTCCAGTGCTCCTTTAAAATTTATTTGATCTAAAATATTTAGATCTTTAGCTAAATTTTTCAGTTCGAACTCACAAGTACCATCACCGATAAGAGTCACATAAACAATAACACCTTTTTGTTTCAATATAGATATGGCTTTTATAATCAAATCAAGTCTTTTAATTGGATGTAATCTCGCGATGCTAATAATTTTTAATTTATTAATTTTATTTAATGATTGTGAACTATATCGAATTCCCCCTGGTTTAATACCACACGGAATCAGGGATAGTTTTGATTCAGGGATACCAATATTTTGTATTTTTAAATTATTGTCTTCAGAAACATTGACGATTTTTTTTATTTTCTTTGCAATGTTTTTGAATTTTTTTAGTCCTAAGGGCATATCTCTAATATCGTAGCCATGCATAGTAACTGTAAAATCAATACCTAATAGGGCGCTTATGCCTTCTGCAAATAGCAAGTGCCGATCTGCGAAATGAACGTGAACATGCTCAATGCCCTGATATGGGAGTACTTGAGTTGCCCAAAAAATTTGCCACCGAGGTGAATTAGAGAAAAAAATGTTTTTGAGGTATTCTGTTGTTTTAAGTGGGTTTAAAATGAAAGAATGAAGTAAGTATTGGATAGCTTCTTTCCGTTTTAAATCTTTAAAAGTGATTATTATACTTTTTTCATATATCTGCTTACCTTTGAACGAGGTACTAAAATCAGGACAAACTTCTTGTGTAAATATAATTACTTGATGGCCACGATTGAGAAGCTCAATGATTTCATCTGAAATGAACGTTTCCGAATTTCTCCCAAGGCATTGTAAAACGTATAATAATTTCATTTAATCTTCCTATAAAAACGTAACTTTCCCAATTGAATATTTAATTCATATGCGCTGTTTAATGTTTGCTGCTTATTGTGGGTTAAGCTAAAAATAAAATGTTTAGTCCACATCTTTATAGTTTTAATAACTTCGAATCTTGGCATGCCAAATATTTGAGCTGCATTAAGTGCATTGGGCGATTTATAACCTTCACCCATACCATGCCTTATTGCGCGCCCTTTAATCCACTGTGTGGATAACTGTTCGGGTCTGATTTGATGATAAACAGAAGCTTGCCCTAGAAATATGGCTGAGTAACCTTGTTTCTCTAATCTAGCTAAAAGTTCAGTTTCACTGCCCATGATATAGTTTTTTCCTTGAGGCCCTATTTGGGTATTGAATTTAAAATCATTGTTAAACAGGTCGGAATGAACAATCATGTTTGGCCCCCAAACCGCTTTGGGAGATATTTCTTCATATGGTATGGATGAATGTTTTATAACAAATGCAGACTGCATATGTGGGTTAGTTAGGTCTATCCACTTTGGCCAATTTTTGATGTATGGCTTAATTGAACCTCCAAATATTCTATATTTTGGATTGTTAATAATGCCTTCATTAATGGCATTTAGCCAATTGCACTCTGGAATAACATCGTCATCTGTAAAAATATACCACTGGCCATTTAAACCATTTAATGCTGAATTTAAAGCGTGATTTTTACCCGGTGTTGGTTCTGAAAGGTACTTAAGTGGAATGTCACGACTATATTGTTCAATAAGCTTTTTAGTGGATTCTAAACAGGCATTATCGATGACGACGATTTCAAAATTTTTGTGATCAAATGTTAAGTTTTTATAACCATCTAATGATTTCTTCAAAATATCATCGCGCTTGCAAGTTGCAAAAACGACTGAAAATAAAAGTTTATCCAACCTATTTGCCATGAAAATTAAACCTTTTTTTTATTCTACCAATAAAAGATTGTTTTCTGTTTTGTTTTATCCAATGTTGAGGTAGTAATGCAGGTGACAGAGTCTGATCAGCTAGATCGGCTAAAACAAAGTGAGGTAATCTTCCATATTCTTTAAAGTATTGATTCTTTTTCACCAGCTTTATAAAGTTTACAAGGTCTATTCTACTTGCATATTTGCTTAGCGCAGATGTAAGTTCATCTAATAATTCCTCATTACATGAACTTAGGACCATTTTATTTTCTATTTCTTTGTTAATTTGGCAATAATTGTTAATGGTTAATGGGTTACTTGCATCGGTTATACGTTTGTATATTGCTGCCATTTTGAACTTCAAAGGTAGTTTTTTACAATCAGCAAGGCCATCAATAAACTGATGATCTTGTGTGGCTTGGTAATCACCATAATTGCTTAAAGCACACTTTAGATATAAGTCATTAAAAGAGCGATAAATATAATGAATTAATTGGACGTTGGATGTAGTTTGAACGGTTAGTGAGTTTAAATCGGCATGATGGTCATATAAGGCATTACAAAGCTCTTTTTTGACTAAATATTTACTTTGACCGTCTAAAAAGCAATTTAATTTTTTAGTTGTGTAGTCTTGATAAGGAGCTATTGTCCAATTTAATTTTAGGTAATCGTGTTGCAATAACGGTGAAACATTTTCGATATCTAAATACTCATCAATATCTACGCTAAGAATGTGCGTGCTGGTAATAAATGGTAAGGGCACACTCTGTACACCGTTCAAATTGGGATGTGTTTTTATATCGTATTCAATATGCCATTGAATATTAGTAAATTTTTCACATTGTTTTTGTAAGTTTTTATAAGGGTTTTTATTCGGCACTACAATATGAAATTCATTTACGCCTATTCTAGTATAGTATTCAATAAATGATTCGATATACGGCGCTTCCGCATCATAAGCTCGGGTTACTATTGCTAGGGAATTAGTCATTGTTAAATTCTCTATTGCAGTATTTTAAAAAGACAGCTTCAGGTAGGGCTTCTCGGTATAATTTACCAATAAAATTTTCACTGTAATACAGCTCGTTAATAGTCATATTAGAAAAGGTCGTTTTAAAGGGGCTATTAAATAGCTTAAATATTTTTGCGTTATCAATCAAAATATCTTTTGGTGTGAGCTTTTTGTCTTGATAAAGTTTATCAGCGTCTTCAAATGTAATAGGCATTATTTCGTTTTCATTAAGCGTTATTACCTCACTTATATTCTCAGACACTATAGGAGTTAAAGCGGAAGCACCAAGCTCGTTATAATGAAAGTGCTCTTTATTCATCACAAGTGAATTAATTGTTTCGCAATATTGCTGTATCACGTTTGTTTTTGGTTTACAGCCATAAAAACTAACCGGATTATGACTTTTTCCGTGTGATTGTCTTTGAGAGACGGTAAACGTTTTATTGTTATTGAGTAAGTCAAAATAAGGCTTTAAAGGCGCTAAAGCTATTGCGCTACTGTCTACATAAATACCACCGTATTCATTTAATATATTAGCGCGATACACGTCACATTTTACGGCTAAATTAAGTAAATTTGGTTTTATTTTTCTTTTTAATAAGTCGAAACGACCTTTAACATTAACTTCTATTTTTCCTATTTTATGGTTGATACCGGGCAAATAATTCTCAATATTTTGTGAATTTAAGAAAATTAAATTTTCTGATGACCAATTGTGTAGCATAGTCCATCGACAGAGCGTTATATAGGCCGGCTCAGTTCTGTTTTTCATTGTTTCCCAATATAACCAAATAGGATTATGCATATTATTCCTTAACGTATTCTTACAACGGTTGTGCGTTATTTTATGGAGACAGACAAAAATTTAAGCGTATTTAGGGTATCTTTGTATTGTTCTATGATGTCTTTATCTAATCCATCTAACGTTATGTTTTGCGTTTCTTTCGGTGTGATTATGCCCGATGAAATGTTCTTTGAGCTATCACCAACTCGTTTTTCTCCTGTTTTAGGGAAAATTTTATATTCTTTCGTAAGCGGCGCTGACAATGCTAAATATTGAGTGATATTTTTGAGTGTTTCATCAGGGTGTTGGATGAGATTATCGGCCTCAATAAAAAGATACTTTTCTTTAATGCTTTTGGCCATTTCAACAAGTTGCTTGAGTCGGTTGCTATAATATTTTGAGGCACCTTCGATTGTTGTATATTCATGAGTAGGGTCTACTTTTTGATATAGCTTCATAATGCTTAATATTGAAGCATTGGGCTCTCGTATCATAACAATTATTTTGTCGTTTCTTTTTGAAAATAGGCTGGTCTCGATGAAGTGTTCTTCGGCAAGTACCTTATCGAATATATACTTAGCACCTGCTTTAGGTGTGTGCTCAGCAAAGTACTTTAATTTTTGTCTTATAAAACTCTTCCAACTGTAATAGCCAATATGTAACTCGTAATACCCCTCAATTTCAGGGTTACTGCCAAGTAAATGCCCGAATAAACTCGTATTCGCACGCATATGACTCAATAGCAATACCCGTTTATACGGGCGTAATATTGAAGGGTGGCGGAGCACAGTTGCAAGGTGTTTTAAAAGTTCCATTTTAGCCTTTAAACGTTGAGATAACAGATAGGTAGTTACTGTATAAATACCATTTCATTGAAAAATTTAAAGCGAGTGCTTTTTTGGCGTAAATCGCCGCATCGGTTAATTGATTTAAGCGCACGTATTCTTCGGTGATATGTTTGAATATATTGGCCAAGCCTATTTTACTGTGTTGCTTAATGCTTGGTTTATTCGATAGTAGTATGGCTTTTTCATACACGGTTATTTGATATAAACGTTTTTCGAATGTACTCACCAGTGTTGACATATTATCTGATTTTTTTGGATCAGGAATATGGTGTTTTGATATAACGGCGGGGTTGTATAAAATATTTTTAGCAGCATCAACTGTACGAATATAAATATCACGGTCACATTCGTAGCGAATGTTTTCATCCATTCCTTTGATCGCTAAATATAAATCGCGGCGCACTATAGTGCAATTAAGATGGGCGAAGCCGGCACTGGTAAATAGAAAAGCAGCATCGACACTTGCGCTGCCTTGTGCATCTTTTGGCAAAGAATGAATTTTGTTTGCTAAATCTTCTACCCAAACATTTTGCGTTTGTTTGCTACCATCAGAAAAATACGCATCTTGATTGCTATAATACGCATCAACAGGCGCTGGTGAATTTACGATAGAGTCATAAGCACGTTGCAAATGTTCATTATCAATCCAATAATCGTCATCATCTAAAAAGCATAAATATTTGCCTTTGCCAACATAGGCTCCGGTATTCATTGAATAGCTTTGTCCATGGCCATTGACGCGACGAATTTGATAACGCCAATGAATATTGTCACCATATTCTTTTTCTAATGCTTTATAAGCCGGTAAAAACTCATCAGTTGTTCCGTCATTTGCCACAACTACTTCAATGTTTTTAAAGCTTTGCGATAAAACTGAATCTAATGCGAGCTTAAATAATTCAGGTCGATTTCTGGTTGGAATAATTACGGTAAAAAACACGTCACTATTGGCATTAGTCATTATTCATTTTCTCCGTATTGAGTTTTTTCACTAGGCATGTTTTACCGTTTTTATTATCTAACAACCAATTTATATAGTCAGTTGTTGTGGTTAAAAAGTTTTCAGCATCTCTTTCGGTACCTACGTAAGGGGTTAAACCCGCTTTTACGCTGGGGGAATGAAATGAAAAAATTAAGTTGTTATGGCCAAGAGCAAGCTGGGTATTGGTAATTTTTTTTAAATCACTCAGTGCAAAGCCTTCAGGGGATAATCGCTGGCGTTTTACCCGTAATAATTTTAAGGCGATACGGGTCATGTTATTTTTTTGCCAACCTTCATATCTTGCCGGATTCTTATTAAAGTAACGTGCCACGAATGAAAATAACGCTACAATTGCGGTGGTATGTGGCCAATGGATTAGCCCACCTAGTTCGTGTACTTGATTATTGTAATGGCTGAAATCAGGACCTTGTTGATGAGTAAAGTCTGAAAAAGGGCTAATACTGACATCGGTTTGGTAACCTAATTGTTGTAAGGTGTTAAGTGTGTTGTTACCAATACCATAACGCCCTGCTAGGTAAGTGACAGGCGCTGCGCCACAGACTTCAGTAATTTTATCGGTAAGGGCTTTAAGTTTATTACATTCGTCTTCTTTGGCTAAATTACTAGGATATGAATTAAAATTACTGACCTCATCTACCGCGTTACTGTGATGAGGGGGATTTACCCAAGGGTGTAAATGCGTGGCAAATTCAATGTCATTCGGGTGAAGGTCATTAAAGTGTTTAATGACCTTTTGACCGTCGTCACTATTAACAAAAGCGTAATCAAGGGCGAAAGTGATTTTTCCACCGATAGCGATAATCGACTCACAAAACTTAATCAATGCCTTACCATGAGTAACTTTATTGTTAGATGTGAAAAAACCACCATTCCAATCAAACTCTTCTTCGGTATGAATAACAATGGCTAACGATGGCTTTAACATCCGTCTAAATACCTGCTTGTTTCGTATTTGTCTTTCCAGATAAAGGCATCAATTGAATGACCAGTAACTATAAATAAAGTAGCTAATGCTCTAAATGAATGAATATAGTTAAGAAACAAATGAATTCCCTTTTTCTTTTTAATTTAACACTTTCAAATTTTTTAGCCACCGCAATGTGCCAGATCTTTAACCTACACTATTAGAGCTACTTAAAATATCATGCTTGTGTAGTTGGCTCAGGAGTTCATTAATTTCGTCATCTTCGAAGTGTATTGTCGAAGATCCATTGTCTTTTAGTTTGGATTCCCGCCAAAACACCGCGGTAATGACATTCTTTGTCAAAATTGTCTCTTTCCTGAGTTATCTACATAGGCATGTAAAATATTTATTAATTCATCAATACTTGCATCTATTAATTGATAACACTTTTCTAAATAATCTTTTGGCATATCATACGGATCTTTTATTTCATGATAAAAGCCCATTGATTTTGGCACTAGATCAGCTAACGATATGTAATTCACTTCTGGATAAAATGATTGTAGCAAGTATTCATTTTTTTTATCAAGAATTACTAATAAAGTATTAGGCGTTAAGCAATGTTTTTGGCTTAACCATTTAGAGGTATGATTTTCTAAATTAATATCCCACCTTTTTGCCATTTCAATACATTGCGGTTTAGCTTTGCGGTTTTCTATTTGATGAAAGCCCAAAGAATCAACCTTGATGTTTGCTAGCGTTGTGCCTTTAATTTTTTGCTCAAAAAGCTTACCTGCAAATGGGCTCCGCATTATATTGCCGTAACAAATAAATAAAACATTCACTGGTTTTTTGAGCAGTTTTTGTTGAAACTGATTAATATTTATTTTTTGTTTCTGTTCTCTAATAACAGGTAATCGGTGTAATTTATCTTTGAATAAATAATAAAATTCAAACCAAAAAGGTTTTTGATCTTGCCATAAAAATGAATCAATACGTTCATTTGTTGTTAGTAGTCTAAAGAAGCTTAATATGCGCTTAGTCAATTGGGTTGCTGCTTTTAAATTACCCTTTTTTTGTTTGAGAGAATTAAACTCTCCCTGCATATCATAAATATCAGCACTAAAGTTTCTAGCATAAGCTGATTTATTATAGGTGAGGCAATCTGGTGTATGTTTATTTAGTAGTATATGTGCATACATGGCTGGAAAGTCTACACCGGCAAAAAAAGCTAATGGTAATGACCCCCAAAAGCGTGCATTGACTTCAATTAGTATCCAGTCAGTTGTTATGGGATTGTATTTAAATTCAAACATTGCCACACCGGTATATTCTAAATGCATACAAAATTTTTGACAGGCATAGAGCATTGTTGGCTCTATAGCGATAGCTTTTCTGTATGAACTACCGCCACCTGTTTCTGGTTCGGAGACACGAGCATGAGCAAAAGCGGCTTTTACTTTACCATTTTTAGCTAGAATCGAAACACCAATGCCGTAACCAGTAAAGTAAGATTCAACTAAACATTGTTGATTAACATTGTCTTGCTGAAACTCTAAAAAACGTTGTTCGTTATGGGCTATTTTCACACTCTGTCGTTTGTTTAGGTCTTCTTCGTCATATGATTGTGTCGGCTTTAACACTAAGGGCAAATTAAACTTTTGGCAAAGGTGCGAGTAAGATGTATTGCTAATGTTGAGTCGTTCGCCTTTGGCAACTGCAATATCGCAAAGCTCAGCAGTATGTCTAGTTTCTACTTTATCAAATAATGGGCCAAGGTTTTTTCTTTCAGGCACAGCAAAGGCTGTACTGGTACTTGTATTGTCTTTTATATCCATTAGTGGAAACAAAGCTCTTTCATCACAAGGTATTATTATGTCGTAATGATTACTTAGGATTATTTTTTCTACTTCCTCACGCCATTCCTCTACTGTCATGGCTTGATGGTTCAAGCTGTACTTTTTATTGATGCAATTTGATTTTAAAGCAACAGAGGTATTAGAGAAGCAAACTACATCAACTACCATGCCCGCTTGGTGTAATGATCGAATAACGGTGAGAAAACTACGAGCATCTTCGCCAAACACTAGGGCGGTTTTATTCTTTAATTGATTCATTCCATTTATCTGATTTTATTTCTAATTATTTGGGAAAGGTGCTTTATTAAGCCGCGAATAAATTTAGATTCGTCGTGACCAAAAGCATTAAGTTTACAGCCAAAGAGTATACATATTGTATAGATAAATATTGCCGCGACAATGGTTAATATGAGTTCAATTTCTATCATGTATTGACTTAAATATAAAAAGGGAACGAGTTTAGCCATTATCACGGCTGATAATAAAGGTAATACGGCGGGTTTTAAAAATTGATAAAGCGAGATTATTTTCAAAAAATTCAACCAAAGAGTACCAATCAAAACGATGCCAATACCAATAAATACTCTAATTGAGGCCATCTCATTTAAGTTGTTGATAAAGTCAAGCAGTGAAAACAAAGTGATAAGTGCAAAAGCAAGAGTTGTTAAGTCATAGTAAAAAAGTTGTTTTACCTTTCCTGTTGCCGTCATTACGTGGCTAATAAAGTTACCAATAGCAAAGGTTACTACTAAAAAACCTAGCGCTGAAATAGTTGATACATAAGGTTGCCATTGGCTTCCCAAAACTACATGCACAAAAGGTTCGGCTATTAAAGACCACCCCAAAGCAATAGGGAAACCTAGAAGATAAATTATGGTGACCGACTTGCTAATTTGTTGTTTTTGTTCAGAACTGTTTAGTTCTGTTTTGGCGATAGAAGTAAAAAATACTTCAGACATTGGCGATAAAAGCTCGCGACTTGGTAAAAGCACTAAATCTTTTGCTAAATTGTAGCCACCTAGCCCTGAAATGCCCTGTATGTTGATGGCAAACCAAGAATCAAATTTTGCTCTTATATGACCAACGATACTTTTTAAAATCATCCATTTTGAGAATTGAAACTGCTGTTGCCAGCCTTTTAATGCAAAAGAGGTGCGTTGTTTAATAAAATAATATGAAAAAAATGAATAGAATGAAGCACTGATGATAGCACCAATAACTAACGCCCAGTAATTCTGTATTATAATTGCCAGCACAATAGCTGAAACGCTACCTAATAATTTTGAAAGTGAAGAAACTACAACATATTTTTTATAATTTAAGTCTTTTTTATATTGGACTATTTGGCCATTACTTAATGCGCTTATTGCGGGTAAACAGGCAATAGCTAGTAATGCGGGAATAATATGCTGATAGTTGAATAAGCTTGCTATATAAGGTGAAATTAAAGCAAAAACTGTACTGGTTATAAACTTGATGAGTAAATTGCTACTCCATGCGCAATTTAAATCTTCACGTGTCGCATTGTTTTTTTGTATGAAATATTGCTCAGAGCCTATATTGGTCAATGTTTCGGTAAGTTGTAATGCTAAAAGAATAATTGCCATTACGCCAAAGTCTACAGGAGTTAATAGCCGGGCTAAAATAATGATAGAAAAAAAGCCAAGTAATCTATTAGTCCAATTTAAAGCGACTAGCCAACCAATACCGGCAATTATTTTTGATTTATCATCGGTCATAGTCATTTCCGTATCCATAACAATGGATCCTCGACAAGACACCTCGAGGATGACGGGAGGAGTGTCCATAACAATGGATCCTCGACAAGATACCTCGAGGATGACGGGGGGAGTGTCCATAACAATGGATCCTCGACAAGATACCTCGAGGATGGCGGGGGGAGTGTCCACTTCGAGGGTGATGTTAGAGATGGCCACTTTGAGGATGACGGAAATACAGTCTCACGGCCCAATGTTACAGGGGTGACTAAGTAGGTTGCTACTCCAACGTAACTGTTCACTTCACTGTTATTCCTGTCGTCAATTAGGCCAGAATCCAAATATTAATCAAAACGTTTTATTAACTTTAATGCGCTCGATTTAGCTTGTCTTAAAAAATGGCTAGTAATAAATGGTAATGTTTTTCTTCGAAAATTAGAAATGATCATTTCACTTTTATTGTCGGATAAAGAGTTTTTATAACGGCCTTCACCTCCCATAAAATCATATTTTTTATAGCCTAATTTAGCATAATGACTTGTGGCTAAACTATGGGAAAGTAATCCTGGCTTGAATCGATTATCGTGACTATATTCTATGCCTGATAAATAAAAATATACGGTATCTTTATATATTAAGTTATATAAGTAACAAATGGTTTTATCTTTAATGTGAATTTTTATGATGTCGATATAGCCAGAAGAGAAGGTGTTTTCAATAAAGTTGTGATGAAAATCAATAAAGTGTTCATTTTGAAAGCCACTATTTTGCTCCCCCCAGCGAAGTTGATGATACTCTCCCGCAGCATTAAAATATTCAATGGCTAGCTGTGTGGTGTTTGCGGGTGTCAGAGAAATATTCTCAATGCCGCCAAATAGTTTGGCTGAGCGTTTTATTTGATTTCGGGTGTTTTTTGACAGAGATTTTAAATATTCAGACCATTGTGCATATTTGGCGGTTAAATTAGTTGAATAACTAGTAGTTTTCCATGAAGTATATTGCATTAATTTATTGGAAAAAGGTGTTTCAGAAATTTTATTATTGCTAACACCAATAATAAATTCATCTATGGTAGCGAGGTTTTTTTCAAAATATTCGAGTACTGCAGAGCGTATTGAATACTCCAAACCTTTTTCGCATAGAATGTCGTTATATTCATTCCATATTTGGTCGAAACTAGTGTTTCCAGTTCGGTTCAGCCATAACTGGTTGGCTTGTATGCCGTATTTGCTTTGGCTATTGTGGATAACAAAAGCCAAACCGACTATTTTACCATGATAGGTTACAGTGAGTAGTTGCGCTTTATATTTAATAAATTGCAGCCATGAGCTAATCCAAGGCCAACTGGTAAAAATAGAATTATGTGCTTTGTGCTCTAACTCATTCCATTGCTGTTGTAATGCAGGTAGCTCTTGAAGGCATACATCTATAATTTCAATGTTGAGTTTTACAACCATGTATAATACTCCGTATCGTGGCAAATATTTACAAACGTGACTAACTATGTCAATTTTGAACTTTTCCTGATTTTTCTACATAGGAACGTTTATAAATGAAAATAGTCTACCTTTAACTTAGCGAAATTAGAATAATCATTTAAAAATAATGCTTATAATTTTACTCTGTGGTTAAATTAGGTGTAATTTTTCACCGTTTCTGATTTCGTTGGTCCTGAGCGGGAAGCAGTAGAAAGGCTGCTAAGTATAAATGACAACATATCATTAACTAACTGAATAAATATAATTCAAGCAAGTGAAGGAATACCTATGAAAATACCTAATAAATTAACTCTCGCTATCAGTGCCGCTTTATCTTTAAGTGCCTGTTCTCCAAATGTGACTATTGACGAGTATTTAACTCAAGCAAAAACTTTTTCTGAAAAGCGAGAGCATAATAGTACAATCATTGCTTTGAAGAATGCGGTTCGCATAGAGCCCCAAAATCATAATGTACGTTTTTTATTAGGGGCCGCATATTTAGCGCAAGGTGATTACCTAGGTGCAGAAAAAGAATTAGAAAAATCTGAAAAATTAGGTAGCGATAATGCATTGCTTATGACTTATTTAGTGCAGGCAAAAGTGAAATTAAAAAAGTTTGATTTTGTTTATCAACTGGTTGAACAAGTTGGTACTTTTGTCGATAACGATCAAGTTATGCTATTAACTTACGCGGGTATAGCGGCAATTCATCAAGGTAAGCCACAGCTAGCAAAAGAATATATCGAAGATGCGATTAGTCTTAGCGATGACTCTATTTATGGACAAATAGGCAAGGCGTATATTTCACATTCTGGAAATAATTATCAAGATGGCTTGAATACAGTAGATGAACTACTAGTCACTACACCAGATTTTGCCGAAGCACTGCTATTAAAAGGCTATTTACTACAAGCTTCTGAAGAATTTGATGAAGCGGCTAAAACTTTTGAGCAATATGCAAAATTACGGCCTAAAGATATTCAAGTGAAATTTTTTATTGCTCAAAACTATGTATTTGCTCAGAATTTTGATGTTGCAGAGCCGCACGTAAATCTATTATTAAAAATTTCCGAGTTTCATCCCTTAGCAAATCAATTTAAAGCTGAAATTGAATTCTCAAGAGAAAACTTTGAATTAGCCAAAGAGCATGCTGTAACTTCTTTTCAGCAAGATGATAGTTTCAGCCTTTCAAAAATAATCGCTGGAATTAGTGCGTATAAGTTAGATGATTATGAGCAATCTTATCAATATTTAATTTCAGTTAAAGATTTATTATCACCAGAGCATTTAGTGAGAAAACTGATCATTGATTTACAGCTTAAGTTGGGTTACGACACTGAAGCAGTGGCTGAATTGCAATCACTAGCTGATTTCAATGCCGTAGACTCTGCCATGTTAACCATGGCCAGTAATCAGATGATAGCCTCTGGTAACGTTGAAGCAGCACAAGAGCTTCTTCAATCGTCAATGGCCATAGGCACCTCAAACCCAAGAGACTTAGCGAAGCAAGGCATTACTCAACTTCGTCTTAACCAAGCAGATAAAGGTATAGCTATATTGGAGCAGGCGTTAAAGCTTGATCCTGAATTAGCTTTTGCAGAGCGGGGGTTGGCGGCCGGGTATTTAGCTAATAGCCAGCTTGATGAGGCACTCGTTATTGCTAAAAAGTGGCAAGCCACCGAAGAGAAAAGAGTGCGAGGCTATTTAGTGGAAAGTGCCATATTAGAAAAACAGGAAAAAATGGTTGAAGCTCAAGCGTTATTAAATAAAGTGCGTAAGTTAGATGCGGATAATATTATTGCACTATATAAATTAGCAACCTATGCTCACAAAAAGGGTGAAAAAGAGCAAGCATTTGATTTTTATAGCCAAGTATTAACACAAAAACCGCAGCATACAAGAGCAATGATAAATTTTACCCGCTTAATTGCTTTTACAACAAGCGAAAGTAATGAGTTTACTAATCGAGCAATGTCTTTTTATAAAGTGCAGTTAGTATCACAGCCTGAAAACAATAGCCTAAAGCTTGGGTTGTCTTCTATTTATAGAGTAGCTAAAAATAATGAAATGGCAATAAAGTTATTACAAGAAATTGCAAGTAGTAAACAACCACTTAAAGGCATTGAAATAGCGTTGGGTGATAGCTATAAAATACAAGGTGATTGGCAAGCTGCGATAACTGAATATCAAAAATTTATTAATGCTAACCCTAAAAGTTTAGTGATAGCTTATAAGTTAATTACTTTATTTGAACAAACTAATAAATTAGATAAAGCTATAGTTCAATTAGATAAAATGATAGTTGAATATCAAGATAATGTGAGTTTGTTGTTACTAAAGTTATATTATCAATCAATGCTGAAAATTGAACCGAATCAAACGGATTTGGTAAAAATAAAAGTGAGTAAAGCTACCGCCAATCATTGGCTTTTAGATAAAACTTTAGCGAACATTGCTTTTAGCAAGCAAGACTTTTCTACATCTACTAGTTTTTACGGTAATGCTTATGATAAAAAAATTAATGACGTTAATGCTATGCATTGGTCAAAATCTGTTGCTTTAAATGGTGATAAAAAGAAAGCATTAGAAATATTAGAAAACCATCTTGAAGGCTTGCCTAAGGGGCAAGTGGCATTAGCGGTTAAAGTTATGTTGGCAGGAGCTTACATAAACAATAACAACTCTTCTAAAGCATTAGCTATGTATGTAAGTATATTAAAAGAAGAGCCAGAAAATATTATAGCTCTAAATAATTTATCTTATTTGGAGTTACAAGAAGGGAATGTTAAAAAATCCCTCGCCTATGCCAAACAAGCTATCACACTTAAAGAAAATAACGCAGCAATTATTGATACCTACGCACAGGCTTTAGTGGCTAATAAGCAACTAAAGCTTGCAATAGAACAATATGATAAAGCTATATCGATAGATAGAACTAATGTAGAATTTCGTATTAATAAAGCAGAAGCGCTAATTATTAATCATCAAGGTGCTTTGGCTGAGTCATTATTAAAATCTATTGAAACAGAAAAGGAGCAAGAGCAAGCACGTATTAAGCAATTATTGACAGGGTTATAGTTGCTTCGAAAGAGCGCTCATCCTTGAGTTCTCAATTCTGTCATCCCCGAGTTCTCTTGTCGGGGATCTAAGCATTTTAAACTGTCAGTTTCTTTTACAATACATTATTACTAAAACAGGATGGATTTTTTAAATCATTGTTTTTGTTGTTTTTTGTTGTGTTGGTACATCCTGTGCATTATTTCCGATACACAAACAAATTTACAAAAAATACTAACGGAGAAACGTTATGATAAATTTAGGGAAAAAATTAGGTTTTGCAGCTTTATTAGCATTGGGCACTATTACTTCAGCTCAGGCTATTGTATTAGATACCTTTGAATATGATGACGATATTAGTTTTTCAAATATCGGCGGAACAGTTTATTATAGCGATGGTGGTCCATTAAGTGTATCAAATACAGCTGTACTCCAAGATTTTAACATTTTTAATGGTGATGTAAAATATACAGTCAACTCCTCGGATGCAGGTTTTGGCACTTTTACTGATTCAGGAGCTTTAACTTTAGGTAATGCCCCTAGTGGTACTAGTGAACTAGAATTGTTTTATGGGCAGCTTACTGCTGGTGGTGTACTTTTAGATGCCCCCGTACCTTTCAGTGCTTTTGGTGACTCTTTTTACTATGATCTACAAGTGTTAAATGTTGGTAACTTAGCCATTAATGATTTAGATGTTACGATTACAGTATCAAGTGGCGCATTTGGTGACCCAAAAACTGAATTTTCAGTGACACAAACATTTATTGAAGACATTAATACATTAACTAGACAAACATTATCTTTTGATGAGTTTTATAATCAAGGCGCCAGTGCGGCATTTTTCGATGAAGTTGTTTCTGTAACCGTTCTATTTAATGCAGGTGAAGCTGTTGATTTCGAATTAGCTGAATTTGGTGTAATTCCAGAGCCTAGTACAGTAGCTATCTTCGGTTTAGCTCTAGTTGGTTTTGCATTCAGCTCAAGAAGAAAATCAAAATAATTTAGCTTTAAGCTTAATTATTTGAAAAGCCTCGCTTCGCGGGGTTTTTTATTGCCTGAAATAAATGAATTTAGGGGGGACGTGCACCCTGCATTTTCCAATAGCTCAATGGATATCAGCCAATAGACTGCTGGGATACCACCGGAATGACGGAGGTGATGTTGTCATCTTCGAGTTGTCTTGTCGAGGCTCTAGTTATGGATTCAGGATAATATGCGTCCTGCATTCTCTAATAGGTTACATCCCTGTAACGTCAGCCAAGAGGCTGCTGGAATGACGTGGGCGGTACCACCTGAATGATGAAGTGATATCGTCATCCTCGAAGTGTCTAGTCGAGGATCCAGTGCTATGGATTCAGGAGAATGTGCGTCCTGCATTCTCTAATAGCTCCATGGATTCCAGCCAAGAGACTGCTGGAATGACGTGGGTGGTAGGATAATAAAGAGCAGGTAACCATGTGATTGTAGTGCTTTTAAAGTGTCTATACAGTTATCTGTAAACTCAAAATCTTTGATCTTATGTAGATAATTGATTTCTTTATTAATCACGCCGTCTCGGTCTAAAAAAATAGCCTTCTTTTTTACTCTCATCTACTTACCACTTATTTAATCTTCTTTCTTATATCTCAGCTCATCAAGGCTTAATCTAACCGATCTACTCGTTGGCGTTGTGGTACGCCCAAGTCGTCCCATAAATACCGCGCGTTTAACGTTCTCTTCACCAATAAGTTTTTTAAAGTCTTTATCAATGGAAATTACATTTTTTTGAGTGAACTCTTCTTTGGTAAAATCAATGTTATTACGTAAATATTCAGAAAATATTACTGGTGTTTGTTCTGGTTGAAAGCCTAGCTGTAATTCGGTAGCCTGCAGCCAAAAACGTTGTATAGCAGCACCAGCGGCTAAATAATCTTCAAGTGTTTGAGGTTCGTTATCAGCAACAATAATAAAGTGTGCACAGCTTTTGATGGCGGTTGAGAAGTCTAGCAACAGTTTAGGTGCAATTGTGCCGCCCAAGTATTTATCTAAAAAGCGAAATCGAGACCAACTCTGTAGAGTCCATTTGGTTAAGGCGATTGTTATTGGGTCTATGCCTAATGATTTTGCCGGTAATTTATCTTTACTAAAAGTGGAGTTACAATTTTTTTCTGGGCTGGTATCTTGGCTAATAGGAGTAAATTCCATTATTTTAGAATGAACATCGTAGCCCTCTTTCATGCTTAAGCGTGTAGTAGAGTTACCGTACATAAATTTGGCTACTTTCCAGCGCTCTGCGAAAGATTCTTTCCAAATGACTGAAAACCCTTTAGGTAAAATATCAGTGAGTTTTTGTTTTTCAAACGTGGTTAATTCCCTTGTTCCCATACGCTTACGTTGAACACAGCGGGTTTCTATATAAGGAAACAGTGAATGCTGTTTTAACGCCTCTTTAGCAGGAGTTAAACTAAGTGAAAAGGTAGGGAATATGCTATAGCCTTCATGGTCAGGTTCTTTCCCTTTTTTATTGGTAGTTAGGCTAACTGAAAGTTCATAGTTTAGTGATTGTGCCGCTATTTTGCAGTTTTCAATAAAACAGCCAAGGGCTAATTTACTAGCATTACCTTGTAAGTCGTAAACTACATGGTCACGAGTATCAAAGCCATGAATGATGCATGTTAATTCACTAAGTACTTCAATGCGTTGTGGCTGCATATTATCACCACTTGGTGCCCATTTTGCGTGTTCAAATACTTCTTCAATAGGTTTCAAATTATCACTCTTATTGATATGTAGGGTAGGTGCTAGAACAATTTTTCGAGCTACTTTAAACATCACCTTAGCAAGAAAACCCCTATTACCAAAAGGTCGCCAAGTTTTTCTAAATTTATTGCGATAAGCGTCAAAGTGTAAGCCATAAGGTGCAGCTAGTACTTCACCACGGTTAAGTAGTATTTTTAAGGCATAGGTTTCTGCCATACCTGCGCATAAGTTAACAGCCATAGGGGTAGATGGGCCACGTTTTTCAATAAAGCTGACGCTAGTTTCATCGACTAAGTAAGGGCGTTGCAACATGGCTGGAGATAGGCCAATGAGAAATTGAATTAGTTGCTCGTCTTCTGTTTTTTTATCTTCAAAGCGAAAATATTCTTCAAAAGTCATTTTTCCGGGCATAAAACAAAGCAGGGCACAACCCATGCCTAAAGGTGCGGCGGTGATCACTGGAATGTTTTTTTCTAGGCACTTTTGAAAAATAACTTTACGTGCTGATAGGGCAAAGAAATCTAACGAATCTACGTATAAATCTATACCTTCAAGAAACTCATCAACGTTGTGCTCAAAAACCCCTTCAGGAAAAGATTTTATAATAGCGTCAGGGTTGATATCCTTGGCCATCCGCTCCATTACATCAACTTTCTGTTCGCCAATAGTCGACATAAAAGCGCCAGATTGGCGGTTAAAGTTATGCACTTCAAAGTCATCAAAATCAGCAATGTAAAAATTCTCGACACCTAAACGCGCCAAGGTTAATAAATGTATGCCACCAACACCACCGGCACCAGCAATAGCTACTTTTTTGGCTTTTAATATTTGTTGTTCTGCTGTTGTAACCCAGCCAATATTACGAGAAAAAGCTTTGTTGTAATCAAACATACATTGTCCTTAAATATTTGTACCTGTTCAGACTGATTTATAAATACGGCTATAAGGCTATCATTCTCAAAGTTTTTTCTGAAGATCCATTGAGTCGTTAAAAACTGGATCCTCGACTAAGACACCATGAGGATGACAACGTTTAAGCGCTCTTGCTGTGATAAAATTTCTTATACCACTGTACAAATTGTTCAACACCTTTTTCAACAGTCATTGATGGTTTATAGTTAGTAGCTGAAAACAAGTCGTCAACATCTGCATACGTTTGATAAACATCGCCTGGTTGCATCGGCATTAAGTTTTTATTGGCAGCAACGCCTAAAGAGCTTTCTAAAGACTGAATGAAATCGAGGAGTTTCACAGGGTTGCCATTGCCGATATTAAATATTTTATAAGGTGCAGAGCTATTTGCTGCAGAAGAAGACTCTATTGACCAATCATTATTTTTTTGTGGAATAACATCTTGAATTCTAATAATGCCTTCTACAATATCATCAATATAGGTGAAGTCTCTGCGCATATCGCCATTATTATAAACATCAATTTTTTCACCATTCATCATCGCTTTGGTAAATTTGAATAACGCCATATCTGGACGGCCCCAAGGGCCATAAACGGTAAAAAAGCGCAAACCAGTGGTTGGGATGTTATATAAATGAGAATAAGTATGTGACATTAATTCATTAGATTTTTTTGTGGCGGCGTAGAGTGAAATTGGATGATCTACACTGTCAGAAGTAGCAAATGGTACTTTACTATTTAAGCCATATACTGAACTTGATGAGGCGTAAACTAAATGTTTCACATCATTATTACGACAGCCTTCTAATATGGTTAAGTGGCCAACTAAGTTTGAATCAGCGTAGGCCATAGGGTTATCTATTGAATATCTAACTCCAGCTTGCGCCGCTAAATGTATTACCCGTTCAAATTTTTGTTGGGCAAACAGTTGAGAAATACCGTCACGATCAGCCAAATCAAGTTTAATAAAGCTAAATGAAGGGTATTGTTTTAAGCCATCTAAACGGGCCAATTTAAGGTTAACATCATAATAGTCATTAAGGTTATCAATACCTATAACCTCATGCCCTTGTTCACATAAGCGCTGTACTACATGAAAGCCAATAAAGCCGGCTACACCTGTTACTAAAAATTTCACATCGTGTCCTAAAGTTTAATTTATTTTTACACCGAGGGGCAATGAATTACCCCCTACAAAAATGCCACCCAATGTAGGGCGGAATTTATTCCGATTTTTGAATCGGGCGTGTCTTTGTTACTCGCCACTTTTCTTGCTCGAAACTCTTTACTAAATTTATGGGGCAAAGAATTACCCCCTACAAAGACATCAGCCAATGCTGAATAACCCTACAAAAATGCCACCCAATGTAGGGCGGAATTTATTTCGACTTTTAAATCGGGCGTGTCTTTGTTACTCGCCATTTTTCTTGCTCGAAACTCATGACTAAATTCATGGGGCAATGAATTACCCCCTACAAAGACATCAGCCAATGCAGAATCACCCTACAAAAATGCCACCCAATGTAGGGCGGAATTTATTCCGACTTTTGAATCGGGCTTGTCTTTGTTACTCGCCATTTTTCTTGCTCAAGACTAAATTCATGGGGCAATGAATTACCCCCTACAAAGACATCAACCAATGCAGAATTAGCCCCTACAAAAACAACAGCCAATGCAGAGTACCCCTACAAAAATACCCCCAATGTAGGGCGGAATTTATTCTGACTTTTGAATCGGGCGTGTCTTTGTTACTTGCCACTTTTCTTGCTCAAAACTCTTTACTGAATTTATGGGGCAATGAATTACCCCCTACAAAGACATCAGCCAATGCAGAATAACCCTACAAAAATTCCACCCAATGTAGGGCGGAATTTATTCCGACTTTTGAATCGGGCGTGTCTTTGTTACTTGCCACTTTTCTTACTCGAAACTCTTTATACCTTTTTAACACTCTCACCACGGCCAATACCGTAATAAGCAAATCCACGCTCTTTAAGTAATGCTGGATCATATAAATTACGACCATCAATTATTACTTTGTGGGTTAATGTTTTGGCGATTAAGTCAAAATCAGGTGCTCTAAATTGGCTCCACTCAGTACAGACTACTAAGGCATCCGCACCATTCAAAGCGGACTCTTTAGTACCAACTAACGATAAACCGTCTCGAGAGCCGTATATACGTTGGCATTCTTCCATTGCTTCTGGATCATAAGCTTGTACTTTTGCGCCAGCTTGCCAAAGAGCTTCCATTAACACCATTGCTGATGCTTCACGCATATCATCTGTTTGTGGTTTAAAGGATAAACCCCACACAGCAATAGTTTTACCAGCTAAATCACCGTTGAAATAAGACTGTAAATTTTTATATAGTTTTTGTTTCTGCGCATAGTTGACTGATTCAACAGCTTCTAATAAGGCGGGCTTATACTCAATACCATGTGCGGTACGAACTAAGGCTTGTACATCTTTAGGGAAACATGAACCACCGTAACCACAGCCAGGGTAAATAAACTGATAACCAATACGCGAATCTGAACCTATGCCATGGCGAACAGCCTCTATGTCAGCACCTAATAACTCGGCGAGATTAGACATTTCGTTCATGAAGGAAATTTTAGTTGCTAACATGCAGTTTGCTGCGTATTTAGTTAACTCAGCTGAGCGTACATCCATGAATATCATGCGGTCATGGTTGCGGTTAAACGGCGCATATAACTCACGCATTGCTGCTTGTGCCGTTTCACTATCGGTGCCTACAACTATACGATCGGGCTTCATGCAATCACTAACGGCAGCGCCTTCTTTTAGAAATTCAGGGTTTGATACCACATTAAAATCAATATCGACATTACGTGAAGCGAGCACATCAGTAATTTTTGCTGAAACTTGATCGGCAGTACCAACGGGAACGGTCGATTTGTCAATGATGATCTTGGGAGAATTCATATAAGTGGCGATAGTTTCGGCTACGGCAAGTACATATTTTAAGTCAGCTGAACCATCTTCATCAGGAGGAGTACCTACAGCAATAAATTGCATTTTACCATGTTCAATACCTGCTTTAGCATCAGTGGTAAATTTTAATTGGCCACTTTTATACGTCTCTTCTACTAAAGGTGTTAAACCTGGCTCATAGATAGGGATTAAGCCTTTTTTAAGGTTATCAACTTTGATTTGATCAATATCAATACAGACAACATCGTGACCAACAGAGGCTAATACTGCCGCTTGCACTAAACCAACATAACCAATACCAAAAACTGTAACTTTCATTATTTCCCTTAACTATTTTGAACAAAATGATATTACCAGTAAATATACCCCTTTCGAGCATTCTTGCCAACTTAAAGCCAGCTTAATCTTAGGTTAAATAATTATAAACTCGCTGTATTTAACATGGTTACGGGACTTATAGGATTGTTGAAAGATTTTCTATAGCTTATGATGTCAATATCAGCTTGTTATTTTTTAATGGAACCTAAATGAACGCTAACAATATTATCCCTGTTATTATGTGTGGTGGCAGCGGCACTCGCCTTTGGCCGCTCTCTCGAGCGCAATTTCCGAAACAATTTTTACCTTTAGTCAATGACACTAGTATGCTGCAAGACACCTTAGCTCGTTTACCTAATCAGCATCAATCGCCAGTATTTATTTGTAATGAAGATCACCGTTTTTTAGTAGCTGAACAAGTTAAGCAAACCAATAACACTAAAACTACTATTTTACTTGAACCTAAAGGGCGTAATACTGCACCGGCAGTCGCATTAGCGGCACTAAATGCATTAACCGATAATGACGATGCTTTGTTGTTGGTATTAGCGGCAGACCATGTTATTAAAGAAATAGAAAAATTTCATCAAGCCGTTCGTGTGGCGACTGTTGCCGCCGCACAAGGCAAGTTAGTTACTTTCGGTATTGTACCAACTCATGCAGAAACCGGTTATGGCTATATTCAAAAGGGCGGCAAACAAGAGGAGCAACAGAACAGTCAACAAGTTAATGATATTTACCAAGTAGCAAAGTTTGTTGAAAAACCTAACGCTGAAATAGCACAAGGTTATTTAGAGTCGGGCGACTATTTGTGGAATAGTGGTATGTTCCTCTTTAAAGCCAGTCGCTATATAGAAGAATTAGAAAAATTTAGGCCTGATATTTTATCTGATTGTAGGGCGTCAATGGCAAAAGCTGAAAAAGACCTAGACTTCATTCGTCCAGATAGAGACTCATTTTTACAATGTGCTGATGAATCTATTGATTATGCGGTTATGGAAAAAACAGCAGATGCCGTTGTTGTGCCATTGGATGCTGGTTGGAGTGATGTCGGCTCATATTCAGCGCTTTGGGAAGTCTGTAAGCAAGATAAACACCGCAATGTCATTAAGGGTGATGTTATCGCTCACGATACAAGTAACAGCTACATTCACAGCCAAAATAAATTGATAGCCACATTGGGTGTTGATAATTTAGTCGTGATTGACACACCTGATGCGGTGTTAATTGCTAACAAAGATAAAGTTCAAAATGTTAAAGAAATTGTCAATGAGCTTAAGGCCAAGCAACGTAGTGAAAGCACAATTCACCGTGAAGTTTATCGCCCATGGGGCAAATACGACAGCGTTGATAATGGCGAGCGCTTTCAAGTGAAGCGCATTACTGTCAATCCTGGCGCTAAACTTTCGGTACAAATGCATCATCATAGAGCTGAACACTGGATCATTGTTTCAGGTACCGCGAAAATCACGCTCGATGAGAAAACCTTTCTATTAAGTGAGAATCAATCTACTTATATCCCTATTGGTGTTGTTCATGCGCTCGAAAACCCAGGAAAGTTACCGCTAGAAATGATTGAAGTACAATCAGGTAGCTATTTGGGTGAAGATGATATTGTCCGTTTGGAAGACAAATATGGAAGAGTGAACTAATGACAGAGTTAACCTGTTTCAAAGCTTACGATATTCGCGGTAAACTTGGCGAAGAATTAAATACTGATATTGCTTATCGAATTGGTCGCGCTTTTGCGCAACATACTCGAGCTAAAAAAGTGGTTGTTGGGGGCGATGTTCGTTTAACGAGTGAAGAGCTGAAGTTAGCACTTGCTAATGGCTTGATGGATGGTGGCACTGATGTTATTGATATAGGTTTGTGTGGTACTGAACACATTTATTTTGCCACAAGTCATTTAAATTGTGATGGTGGTATTGTGGTTACCGCAAGTCATAATCCTATTGATTATAATGGTATGAAGCTAGTAAGAGAAAACTCTAAACCTATCAGTGGTGATACGGGGCTATTTGATATTCAAGCCATGGCAGAAAAAAACAACTTTAGTAATGTTGAGCGCAAAGGTCAGTTAAGCAATTATAATATTGCTCAAGCGTATACCGAACATTTATTAACCTATATTGATACTGATAACTTTTCCTTATTAGGCTATTCATTAGGAAAGCCGTTAAAGTTAGTGGTTAATGCTGGTAATGGCACGGCAGGACCTGCTCTTGACGCCATAGAGTCTGCTTTTAATCAATTACAAGTACCAGTTGAGTTTATTAAAGTGCATCATCAACCTGATGGCAATTTCCCCAATGGTATCCCAAACCCTCTTTTAGTGGAAAACCGAGCAGCGACACGTAACGCTGTTATTAAGCATAAAGCTGATATGGGCATTGCTTGGGATGGCGACTTTGATCGTTGTTTTTTGTTCGATGAACTAGGGGAGTTTATTGAAGGTTACTACATTGTTGGTTTGTTAGCTGAAAATTTCTTAGCTAAGTCAGCAGATACTAATACTCCACCGCAAAAAATAATCCATGATCCGCGTTTAACATGGAATACTATCGATATTGTTGAGCAAAGTGGTGGCCAAGCTATTCAAAGTAAAACCGGCCATGCATTTATTAAAGAGCGTATGCGCAGTGAAGATGCTATTTATGGCGGTGAAATGAGTGCCCATCATTATTTTCGCGACTTCTTTTATTGTGACAGTGGTATGATCCCTTGGCTGTTAATTGCAGAATTGACGTGTTTACGTAAACAGCCTTTATCTAGTTTAGTAAAAGCACGTATTGCAGCATATCCATCATCAGGTGAAATTAATAACAAACTAGCAGATCCTAAAAAGGCTATTGCTAGAGTCTTTGAATATTATCAAGTGGATGCGCAAGTAATAGATAAAACAGACGGCATTAGTATGGAATTTGGCGATTGGCGTTTTAATTTACGCAGTAGTAATACTGAGCCTGTAGTACGGTTAAATGTAGAATCAAAAGGTGATAAAGCGTTAATGCAAGAAAAAACCCAAGAAGTGTTAGTGTTACTGTTACAGTAAGAAAAGTATCGAGCAAGAGAAGTTTCGAGTAGCGAAGACACGCTACTTAACAGTCGGAATGAATTCCGCCCTACATTGGGTAGTGTTTTTGTAGAGGGTAATTCTACATTGGCTGGTGCCTTTGTAGGGGGTAATTCATTGCCCCAAAACAGGAAAGTAGGGGGGAATTCATTTCCCCTAAGGGATTAATATGTCACGGACTGATTTAATTAAAGGTAGATATAGCGAAAATAATCGTGAATATTTTGTTACTTTTATTTGTAAAAATAGAGCTGATTTGTTTTCAAATGAAAAATTAGCAAAAATATTTTGTAAAACAATCTCTATAAATGAATATCAATGTGATTGTCGCTGGTTAACTTGGGTTTTAATGCCTGATCATTTTCATGGTTTATTACAGCTTGGCGATAAGTATTCATTATCAAAAGTTATTAAGCATTTGAAAGGTAATACGGCTAGAGCAATTAATATTGAATTAGCGTCGTCTAGTTCAGTTTGGCAGCAGGGATTTTTTGATAGGGCTTTAAGAAAAAGTGAAGATAGAAAGCGAGTTGCCAGATATATTGTTGCCAATCCATTAAGAAAGAAAATTATTGCGAATGTGGGCGATTATCCATATTGGAATAGTGTTTATTTATAGTATGGAATAGCTGTCGGAATAAATTCCGCCCTACATTGGATGGTGTTTGTAGGGTGATTCTGCATTGGCTGATGTCTTTGTAGGGGGGAATTCATTGCCCCATGATTTATGAGTTTCGAGAAAAAAAGTGGCGAGTTACGAAGACAGTTGTTCTGTGAGTTTTCGTTACTCGCAAGCTAAGAACTCGCTACTTAATAGTCGGAATAAATTCCGCCCTACATTGGATGGTGTTTTGTAGGGTGATTCTGCATTGGCTGATGCCTTTGTAGAGGGTAATTCATTGCCCCAAAATAGGAAGGTTAAATGAAATTTTTTAAATCAATAATTTATGCCAGTGTAATTTTGGCTGTATCTGCATGTGGTAATAATGAAACGTCGCAATCACATGTTGCGCAAGCGGAAAAACTACTAACAGAGCAACAAAATTCATCGGCAATTATCTCATTAAAAAATGCGATTAAATTAGATGTGAAAAATGCCAAAGCGAGGTTTCTACTTGGTCGATTATATCTAGCATCAGGTGACGCTTACAACGCTGAGAAAGAATTAGAGCGCGCGTTGGAATTGAAATATGATGCAAATAAAGCACTACCTTTGCTTGCTCGTGCGTATATGCTCAGCGAATCAGATGATGATGTCTTATCACTTGAAAAAAAGGCAGAGTCGTTAATTCCGTCAAGTAAAATAAAGTTCTTAGCCTATAAAACCATTGCGGCTTTACGGGTTAATAATGAAGCGCTTGCGAGTGAAACAGTTGAATTAGCGCTGTCGATATCAAAAAGCGATGGTTATAGCATGTTGGCAAATGCTTATTTAGAGTTTGCTAAAAAAAATACGGCTCATGCTGCTGCTTTGCTAGTACGTATTTTAACGGCAACACCTGACAATGCCGATGCGCTGATGCTGCAAGGGCAAGTCGCTATCGTTGATAAAAATTATTCACAAGCGGTTACTAGCTTTGAAAAATATTTTGCACTACAGCCTAACTCGAACAAAGTTCAGTTATTTATTGCCGATGCTTTATTGAAAAACGGGCAATACCAAAAAGCCGAAACTATCGCTGATAATATTTTATCTAAAGTCCCTAATCAGCCTTTTTTACAATACATAAAAGCAATGGCACGTTTTGAGGATAAAGATTATAAAGCGGCAAGGCATTTTTCTGGTCTATCATTGGCCTCGGGCTTTAACTCCTTTAGTTTAAAATTAGTTGCTGGTGCTAGCGCTTTTTATTTACAAAATTATGAGCAATGTAATTTACGCTTAAAAGGTATCATCAAGTACCTACCGAGTGATCATATCGCACGCAGAATGCTCGCTATAAGCCAATTACAGCTAGGGTTGATTGAAGATATTAGCGAAACCTTAGGTGATTATGCATCGTCTAGCCAAGATAATACTCAATTTTTAGCAACATTAAGTTATGAGTTGATGGAACGTGGTGCTTTTGAGAAAGCTAAGGAGTTGGCAAAGCAGGTAACTGATGCGCCAGGACAGAGTGCTGAGCAAAGTGCACGTGCCGGTATTTTGAAGTTAATGATGAACGACCCATCAGGTGTTGAAAATCTGGAGTTGGCTTTACAACAAAACCCAGAGTTAATTGCTGCCGAGCTTGCTTTGGCATTTGCTTCAATTAAAACAGGTGATGTGGCTAGAGCAGATGAGATTGCCAATAAATGGCTAAAACAATATCCAAATAAGGCAGGAGGATATAACTTAAAAGCAACAATTGCGTTTGTGCAAAATAAGTTAACACAAGGACAAGCAGCATTAGAACAAAGTTTAAAGTTAGAGCCAAATAATGTATACGCATTAACTGAAATGGTGAAATTGGCAAATCATCAGAAAAAACCTGCTAAAGCAACGGCTCTTACTGAAGAGGCTGTTATTGCGCACCCTCATAACCTTAAAATATTAGCACAATATTTTGAATTCCATAAAAATGAAGAGGGCCTACAGGCGCTTATAAAAGCGCAGCAAGAAAATAAAGTGAATAGTAAATATGCAATTTTATTAGCAGAAGCACTGATTCAATTAAAAAAATATAAACGTGCGAGTGAAACCTTAGCTGGTTATCAGCTCAATAATAAAACACCAAAGCGTTATTGGCAGTTAATGCTGATTGCTAATGCTAAACAAGATGATGGCCAAGAAGGGCTTTTGATTGTAGAGAAATGGCGTAAAAACAACCCATATCATATTGAGCCATTATTATTATTGGTAAACCATTGGGCAGCTAAAAAACTTCCCGACCGTGCTTTAAATGTTTTAAAGCACGGTTTTAAAGAACACCCTAATAATCTGATTCTTCATTTGGTTAAAATGCAGGTGTTGCTAAATAGTAATAGATCAAGTGAAGCAAGACGTTTCTTAAAAGATTTATCATCATTTGATTTCAATAAAGATTTAAGGGTAGGAATTGAAGGACGAATCTTACTGCTGGAAAAAAAATTTTCTGCGGCAGTGCCTATGTTAAAGCAAAGATATGAAGCTAAGCCAAATAGCCAAAATGTCCTTTTTCTAGCGTACGCACTTGAAGGAAATAACCAAAAGCATACGGCGATTGACCTTCTTGAAAGCTATTCTTTAGAGCATGGCCAGGACCCGAGGGTTGGTTTGAGTTTAGCGAATCTTTATTTATCTATGGATGTAAATAAAGCTATAATTGAGTATGAAAGCCTATTAAAAGTACAGCCTAATAACATTGTTGTATTGAATAATTTATCTTGGTTGTATATGGAAAAAAACCTATTTCCGCAAGCATTAATGCATGCGAAAAAAGCATATTCTTTATCAGCTGAAATACCCAATGTTGTTGATACTTATGCTCAGGTTTTATTAAAATCGGGTAAGAAAGCACAAGCATTAGCAAAAGCTGAAAAAGCGTATAAACTATCAAAGGCAGAGGATGTAGATATAACACTGAATTTTGCCGAAGCGTTATTGGCGAATAATGTTAAAGAACAAGCAAAAAATATATTATTAAAAGTTAGAAGTAAAACTAAAACTAAAATACAAAAAGAAAAACATCGACAACTAACAGCACAATTAATGTAAAGAGTGGTCAATCAAGTAAGCTTTACCCTCGCGGGGCTTCAGTTGAGGTTACCCCGCCAGATCTTTTTAGGTATAGCAGTGGCAATTGCTTTATTTTTACTTCAACTCAGCTAATTGTTCTGAAATATCATGCTCAATGGCTTTATAAAGGTTTTTAAAACCAGGAGATAGGTTTGATAAGAACATTTCTGGGTTGATGTAGTATGGCGCTCTTATGCCATGATAGTCTATGGGTTCGCCCAGTTGCTGGAACTTTATCCCGACAAATTTCATACTACGGGCTAAGCGAGGTTCCATCATGACATAAACATGTCTGATACCGGTATCTATTGCCATGGTTGCCGCTGCCATGTACAAGCCAATAGCGATAAAAGGGAAGCAACGCAGCTCTACTTCAGAATAACTACTTTCTTGAATGACACCTGTACCTGAACCTTTAAATTGATCTGTTTTACGGCGTCTAAAGTCTGAAGTTACTGCTAAGCGAGATATTTCACAAATCTCTTTTCTGTTAAAGCGGTTAGGGTGTAATTTTTCATCAGTAATCGAATCTAGGCAAAATTTTTCAATGGGTAAAAGTTGATTTTCCTTTTCTATTCTGACAACACGGACACAACTAGTATAAATATTTGAAGGTTTATGTTTGATTAAGGAGAAGATAGATTGCTCATCAAACTCATCCTTTTCTTGACCGCCCTCTTTCACTTTTTCAAAGGCTAATTCTTCACAGTAAACATTATGACGTATTTTAAATGCCTCTTCTTTAAGGGCATTGCTTACCGCTACTTGTGGTTCTAAAAATTGGGTGAAATGCTCTGCTATGTTATAAGCTTCATGACTGGCCTTCATTGAGACGATCTTTTTTGTTAGATCACCAATAATGGGAGTATTTAACAGGCGCTTGTTCCAGTTCATTTAATATCCATTTCATTGTCTTGGGAAATAGGGTCACATAAGTAGCTAGTTACGTAACTATTGTTAATCTAATTATCATACCAAACATCACCTAGGTTAAGATCAATTATAGTTTAATTTGTCATATTTTCTTTTGCTTTAAATATTGGTTGTTGAATTTGAGAAGCATTCGCTTTAATAGGAACAATTTCAAATGCTGTTTGGTAGCCAATATCAAATAGTTTTAATTTTTGTTCGTCTGTCATAGAAAAGTCTACCCCGGAACATTCCCCTGTATTTATAACAATGGTGTTGTGCCAAAAAGCGTCGTTAATATACTCTCGTGAAATAGTGGTCATAAAGGTGCGAATCAGTAAGGTTATGTAATCAAAAATAGGAAAGTAACTATTAGTTTTAAGTTCGTCATATTCATACTCACTTCTCAGCCTGAAGCACATTACTGGTGTTCCATCTTTAGCCCAATTACGATGCAGGGCATCTTCAGATAATATACTGCCATCAACCATGAGATGTTTGCCAAACGGTTTAAAACTAAACACCAGTGGGATAGACATAGAAAAGCGGACGGCTTTTGACACTTTCATATCGGGTGTGTTTTCTCGATTAAAAATAACAGGCTTACCACTTTTTACATCGGTAGCTACAATGTGTAATTGCATTTTCATTTGAGAAAAAGTTTTACCTTGTAAGTTTTTATCAACCCAATTCTCAAATACATCACCAGAACTTAAACCACCATTGCGTATTAGCTTGAATAAAGAAAAACCGGTAAATTGTGTATAATTAGTGTCTAGTGCTATTTTTTTTATTTCATCAATTGAAAGGCCTGAAGCAAAAAGACTAGCAATAATACTACCGCCAGACACGCCGACTATGTTATCAAATTTGATTTGTAATTCGTTTAAAGCGTGCAGAACGCCAAGGTGAGCTGGTAAACGAGTGCCCCCACCAGCAAGTATAGGAACCATTTTTTCAGTCATGCTTCTACTCCAGAGTATAATTTATTATGGCTGATATTTAAAAGTTTGCCTTAAGATAAATCAATTAAGGTATTATAATTAAAATAGAATGTGGAATATAACGATTGGAAGAAGACAATGTTAAAAAAAATATTCATTTTATTATCAGTTTTCAGCTTACTGTATATTATCCCGGTAAAAGCTGAATTTGTTGATGTGGTAGCAAAAATAAAACCTTCGGTGGTTGGCATTGGTATTCATACACCTACAAGCAGACCACAAAACATATTACGTGGTACGGGTTTTGTTATTGGGAATGGCCATTATGTTATCACTAATGCCCATGTGTTACCAACCGAGCTTGATGACAGTTTATTGCAAAAAATGGCGGTGTTTATTGGCTCAGGAAAAAACGCTAAAGTTAGAAAAGCTGAAATTATTACTACGTCAGACTTGTATGATCTAGCAATATTGAAAATGTCTGGTTCACCCTTGCCAGCCATGAGTTTAGCTGATAGTAAATTTCGCCCTGACGGTAGTTACATTGCTTTTACGGGATTTCCTATTGGTGGTGTTTTAGGTTTATATCCTGTTACGCACCGAGGTATTATTGCCAGTACTACGCCAACGGTTATCCCCCCTCAAACAGCAGGGCAGATTACTTTAAAAATGTTAAAACGCATGCGCAACCCTTATTCTGTTTATCAACTTGATGCGACTGCATATCCAGGTAATAGCGGCAGCGCTATGTATGACATGAAAACGGGTCAGGTATTGGGTATTATTAATAAGGTCTTTGTACAAAGTACTAAAGAAGCGGTGATTAGTAATCCTAGCGGTATTACTTATGCTATCCCTGTGAAATATTTACACAAAATATTAAAAGAGAACAATATTAAAATATAGGAAATAGGCACGAGTTATTAGTGACGAAGAACTCTTATATCAATAAACATATGATCATTCTAAATGGCCTAAACCTCCAATAACGTCGTTGCTTTCGATCACACTCCAGCTATTGCTCAATCAAGCGCCTTGTTCTTGAAAATTTAGCCTCATTAATATTTGATCACTAACTTACAGGCATTGGTATTACTTAGCGTATATGGGTTTCGTAACTCGCTAGTCACTCGCCATTAGCGCAAGTTCATTTGTTGGCGTCGAATACAAAGTAGATAGCGATACAAGCTCAATATCGTGTTGTTGTAAGGTTGGTATTAACCGTAATAAAGCCTTAATAGTTTCAGGATGTGGATGAGCAATGGCAATAGCAAAATCTTGACTTTTAGCATGTCTAATTAACGATTTAAATTGTTTATTGATATAATCTTCAGTCAACTTATTATCTAAAAAAACATGACGTCTGTGTACGGGAACCCCAAATTCTTCGGCAATGATACTTGCTTTAGAATACTGACTTGTTTTACTGTCTAAAAAAAGCAAATGATGTTGTTTGAGAAAGCCCATAGTCCATGACATAGGTTCAACAAGTTGCGTTAAGTAGCTACCCATATGGTTATTAATACCTATAGCAAAAGGTACCTCCACTAAAGATTTATTCAAACTGGCATAAATTTCTGCTTTATTCATGGTACTAGTAAGTGCACCGGGGCCTAATTTTTTGCCATTTTCAGCTTCCATTGGAATATGAAGTAATACTTCTTTGTGTTTAGCGTTGGCCTTTATCGCTAATTTTTTACCATAAGGCGTATGGGGTAAAACTGAATAGGTGATTGCACCTGGTAATAATAATGCCTGTTTATCAGTATATCGATAACCTATATCGTCAATCACAATGGCAATACGAGCGGGTTTTGCTTGCGCGGATGCTACAGCGAAAAGTATAGCAAAGGAAAAAGTGATAAATAGAAAAAACTTCGACACAGCTGAAATCATTTTATTGGTGTTTATACAGAGGCGAGGGATTAAAATCATATCATTTAGCTTTAAGCTTTTGTAGGAACTTTTAGTATTATGACTATTAAGCAGGAATTATAAACATCTTTAGGTAGGTTACTTATCGGCACCACAGTTTAGGGTTAACTGCTTTACCTTGATGACGAATCTCAAAATATAGTCCGGCTTGATCTTGTCCCCCACTCTGTCCAACTAAAGCAATAGGTTCTCCGGTTTCTACTCTATCACCAACAGATTTGAGTAAGGTTTGATTATGAGCATATAAACTCATGTAGCCATTACCGTGATCAATAACCGTTAATAAACCATAGCCTTTCAACCAATCAGAAAACAAAATAGTACCGTTGTGTATAGTATGTACTTGCCTACCAATGGGCGCAGCAAGTAAGACACCTTTCCATTTTAGATAGCCCTGTTTTCGGCTACCAAAACTGCGTAGAAGCCGCCCTTTGACAGGCCAAGACAATTTACGTTTTAACTTGCTTAACCCTATCAAATCAACTTCAGCACGAATAAGTGCGGTAAGTTTTTGTAAAGCTGCTGTTAGGTTGGCTTCTTCGGCTTTTAATTTAGCTAATTGTTGTTTACTTGATAATAATTTTTTACTTAAAGCCGCTAAAGTTTTACTTCGTTTATTTTTGTTTTTACTTAAACTCTTTCGTTGTTTTTGCTGATTAATTTTTAATGCTTGTAGTCGGTCTACTTGTTCCTGATGTTGAGTAGTCACTTGCATTAGCTGGGTTATTGTTGATTGAAATGTATCAATTTCAATCATGCGTGCTTTGTTCAAATATTGATAATAACTGATGGTACGCTGAATTTTTTCACTTTCATCTTGGTTTAAAACTAATTTCAAATAATCATGTTGGCCAGTAGTATAAGCTGAACGTAGTTGCTGGGCGAGTAAGCGCTCTTGCTTATTTTTCTGTGCACTTAATTTTTCCTTCTCCTTACTTAAGTCCGCAATTTTTTTATTTGAAATTTTTAGTTGTTGCTTAGTATTATTGATGGACTTTGCGGCTTTAGCGATAGCCAAATCATCATTTTTTAGCTGTTGTTCTAAAGATACTCGGTCTTTATTAACTTTAAATATATTTGATTCTTGTTTGGCAATGGCTTGTTGCACATCATTAAGTTTAGTGGTGTTTTGTTGCTTGGACTTTCTGTGATCGGTGGCGTTAGCCGCCATATTGAAGCCGGAAAAAATTAAGCCACTTAGAATAACTAAGCAGCTTAATAACTTACCAAACGCTTGGACGGTATTGAATGAAGAATTTAACATTTAATTATTAGTTATTATTATGTTGTAACTCTTATCAGTGTGCCGTATTAATCAAGCTGCATCAATACCGAACCAGTCATTTCTTCTGGTTGTTCCATCGCCATCAAATGCAATAACGTTGGTGAAATATCACTTAAGGTGCCAGTGGCTGCCGGGATTGCTTTTCTACCGACATAAATTAATGGCACTGGCTCGCAAGTGTGAGCGGTATGTGCTTGGCCTGAATTTTCATCAAGCATTTGCTCGGCATTACCATGATCGGCGGTAATTAAACACTCACCATCGACCTTTTGTAAGGCGGTAACTACACGGCCCATACAAGTATCAACTGCTTCACATGCTTTCACTGCCGCATCAAAATCCCCTGTGTGACCAACCATATCGCCATTAGGGTAATTACAAACAATAAAGTCATGCACACCACTTTCAATGGCCGCAACTAATTTATCGGTGAGTAATGTTGAATTCATTTCTGGCTGTAAATCATAGGTGGCAACATCGGGAGAAGGAACTAAAATACGCTGTTCACCATCAAAAGTGTCTTCTTGTCCACCACTAAAGAAGAAAGTGACATGAGCATACTTCTCCGTTTCAGAAATACGCAATTGGGTTTTGTTATGCTTAGCAAGCCACTCACCCATCACATTATTTAATGTGTTTGGTGCAAATGCACAGTTGGCATCAATATCAGCGGCATATTGAGTCAACATAACAAAGTCACTAATGGTGGGGGTTTTCTTACGGGTGAACCCGGTAAAGTTTGCTTCGGTGAAACAGCGACTAAATTGGCGGGCACGATCAGCTCTAAAATTCATAAAAATTAGGGCATCACCATCGTTAATTTCAATAGCTTCACCAGCGTTATTGAGTATGGCACTAGCACTAACAAATTCGTCATTTTCATCACGTTCGTAGGCGCTTTCTAACGCAGATAAAGCATCCTTATATTGATATTTACTGATTCCAGATACAAGTAAGTCGTAGGCAGCTTCAACACGATCCCAGCGTTGATCTCTGTCCATGGCAAAGTAACGACCGATAACAGAGGCAATTTGCCCTTCACCGGTAGAGTTGGCAAAAAGTTGCTTGAATTTTTGTTGGGCTTTTTCTAATGATGTTTTTGCACTACGTGGTGGTGTATCTCGACCATCTAAAAAGGCATGTAAATAAATTTTATTTGCACCACGTTCTTTGGCTAATGCCATCATGGCAAAAATATGCTCTTCATGGCTATGTACACCGCCAGGTGAAAGTAAGCCAAAAATATGTATGGCTTTATCTTGTTCAACGGCATTGTCTACAGCTTTGCATAATGCCGGTGTTTTTGAAAATTCGCCGTCACTTATCGCTTTCGTTATGCGCGTAAAATCTTGATACACCACACGACCGGCACCTAAATTAACATGCCCTACTTCAGAATTGCCCATTTGACCATCAGGTAAACCTACTGCCATGCCAGACGTTTGAATTAGCATATTAGGGTAGTCTTTTTTAAGTTTGTCTAGTATCGGAGTGTTAGCTGCTTGTATTGCATTGGCATTACTTTGCTCACGATAGCCCCAGCCATCCAAAATGATTAAAACGGTAGGTTTTTTATTCGCCATGACTGTTGTGCCTTTTAATTATCGCTGAGAGGGAAATAATTCAATCAACTTGGTATAAATTTAGTTGCCGCTATTGTACACATTCATGAGCATTTATTTAAGCAAGAAATGATTCATTAGTACTTACATATCCGTGATATTTCAATATGGAGAAGCTCGCAAACCTGAAGTATCATGGGTATAAACTCGCTATTCCAACTCACTTGGGTATAATGTGGCGATTTTTACTTTTTACTATCTTTATTATTTACCGAAAGAGTCACTATTTATGGAACAATTTATTACTTTCGTCACCAACAACAATATGTTAAGTGCAGCTTGGGTTGCCCTTGTTGTTGCTATTATCGTGATAACAATTAGAATTCAAATGTCACCTATTAAGCAAATTAGCCCGCAAGAGTTAACTTTTTTAATGAATAGAGAGCAAGGTGTTGCCCTTGATATTCGTAGTGAAAAAGACTTTAACGCTAATCATATTCTTGATGCTGTGGGTTTAACTAACGAAAAAATTACTAAAAATGGCTTTGCTAGCCTTGAAAAGCACAAAGAAAATCCCATCATTGTTGTATGCAGTGCTGGTATTAGTGCAGTAAAAGTTGCTAATGATTTACATAAAGCGGATTTTTCTCGTGTAAGTGTATTGAAAGGTGGTATGGGTGCATGGACTGGTGCAGGTTTGCCAGTCACTAAAAGGTAGCGTTATATATGGCTAAAGTTGAAATATACACTAAAGCTTACTGTCCATTTTGTACACGAGCTATTGCCTTAATTGAGCATAAAGCAGCGGCGTTGTCAGAACTACTACTTGAAGAAATCGGTATTGATAGAAATGCGGCATTACGTGAAAAAATGATTGCTCGCAGTAAAGGCGGTTATACAGTGCCACAAATCTTCATTAATGATGTTCATATTGGTGGTTGTGATCAACTCGTCGCGTTAGAAATGAATAATAAATTAGATGCTTTGTTGGTAGAATAAATAACTGAATAGTTAGCTAATAAAGATAAACACAAAATATAAAAGATAGGAATTTCTCATGAGTGATGAAAACCAAAACGAAGTAACTGAAGCTTCACAAGAAGCGCAAGCAGAGCCACAATTTGCTATTCAACGTGTTTACACTAAAGATGTGTCTTTTGAAACGCCAAATTCGCCTGCTATTTTCCAAGCCGAATGGAAGCCAGAAATTAAATTAGATTTAGATACACGTTCTAATAAACTAGCAGAAAATACTTATGAAGTAGTTTTAGCGGTAACGGTAACGGCTACAGTTGAAGGGAAAACTGCCTTTTTAGCGGAAGTACAACAAGCGGGTATTTTCACTATCGGTAACTTACCTGATGCGCAATTAGCACATACAATTGGCGCTTTTTGTCCAACAACATTGTTCCCATATGCACGAGAAACTATTTCTAGCTTAGTGAACCGTGGTTCGTTCCCACAATTTAATTTATCTCCAGTAAACTTTGAAGCTTTATTTGCTTCTTATGTACAGCAACGTTCAGCTGAAGCACAAGCTAATGTTCCAGAAAGCGCTGAAACTCACTAATTTGTAGGTCGAACGTTAGTTCGGCAGGTAAACTAAACTTCGAATAGCGAGAAAATTATGACTGTTTCTGCCAAAATCACTGTATTAGGTGCGGGATCTTACGGTACTGCATTAGCGATTTGTTTGGCACGAAATGGTCATGAGACCCTTTTGTGGGGACGAGATGCGCACCAAGTAAATGACATGATTAGTGCTCGTGAAAACGTTAAGTATTTAGCGGGCTGTACTTTTCCTGATAGTTTACAAGCGACAAGTGATCTACGCCTAGCTGTACAAGCAAGTGATAATGTTTTAGTGGTTGTGCCTAGCCATGCCTTTGGTGATATGCTCAAGCAGGTTAAAGCTGTTCTTGATGAATCACCTAACGCTAATGTTAAAATTGCTTGGGCAACAAAGGGGTTAGATCCTCAATCAGGTGACTTATTACAAAATGTTGCTCGAAATATCTTAGGTGAAGACGTTGCGCTAGCAGTTTTGTCTGGCCCAACCTTTGCAAAAGAGATGGCCGCAGGCCTACCTACTGCTATTTCTCTATCATCTACGGATGATGACTTTGCTGTCACACTCTCTAATTTATTACATTGCGAAAAGTGCTTTCGGGTTTACCCCAATAAAGATTTTATTGGCGTGCAATTAGGTGGTGCGGTTAAAAATGTTATTGCCATTGGTGCTGGTATGGCAGATGGTATCGGTTTTGGTGCGAATGCACGTACGGCCTTAATTACCCGAGGTTTAGCTGAAATGACCCGTTTAGGCATTGCCCTAAAGGCTGATCCAGCCACTTTTATGGGCATGGCAGGTTTAGGTGATTTGGTGCTGACTTGTACTGATAATCAATCTCGAAATCGTCGCTTTGGCTTGGCGCTAGGTAAAGGTGTTGGCGTTGAACAGGCGATGACAGATATCGGTCAAGTGGTAGAAGGTTATCGAAATACCAAAGAAGTTCATACGTTAGCGCAGCGAATGAATGTTGAAATGCCTATTGTTGAGCAAGTATATCAAGTACTTTATCAAGGAAAGGCGGCAAAATTGGCTGCAGCTGACTTACTATCTCGTGATCAAAAGCAAGAATAAATCTCATCACTTTTTTGTTATTTAACACAACTTCTGCGTCAAAAGTACTCATTGACTGTCGTCAACTCCGTGCTTTTGTCTTGAATTTGAGCTAACTAACTTCAAATTGAATATAAATTATGGCAGATACTCGTAATTAATTACTAGCAGCAACTTTTTATACTGCATTTACAAAACCTAACTGACGCCACGCATCATATACAATTACCGCGGCGGCGTTAGATAAATTCATACTGCGACTTTCTTTTAACATCGGAATGCGGATTTTATCTTCGTCGGGGATCTGTACTCGTACTTCTTCAGGCAAGCCACTGGTTTCCGAGCCAAATAATAAATAATCTCCTTGAGTAAAAGTGACATCGCCATAAAAATTATTGGTTTTGGTGGTGATCGCGAGTATGCGCTTTGGCTGTTCTTGCTTAACAAACGCTTCAAAATTTTTATGACGCTTTATTGCGGCAAATTCATGGTAATCAAGGCCGGCTCTACGCAGCTTTTTATCATCTAAATCAAAGCCAAGTGGCTCAATTAAATGTAAACGAAAGCCTGAATTGGCACATAAGCGAATTATATTGCCAGTATTTGGCGGTATTTGTGGTTGAAAAAGCACAACATCTAACATAATGATTACAACGTAAGTTTGAGTAGTAATAGAAATTTTTGCTATTATAGCGGCAAATTCCCTTTTAAGCCTTATTTTCATGTTAGAAAAAACAGTTAACAAGCAAACAAACGATGAAAATCTTCATAAAGATTATGCTTATTGGGTAAAGTTAGCAGCGATTAGTTCTTCGTCTGTTGCGTTATTGCTCGTGGTTATTAAGTTTTATGCCTGGTTGGTTAGTGACTCTAGCGCTATGTTAGCGTCTACTACCGATTCTATTTTAGATTTATTCGCATCAGTAATGAATATTGTTATCTTGCGCTTTGCTTTAGCACCAGCCGATAAAGAACACAGATTTGGTCATGGTAAAGCGGAAAGCTTAGCGGGTTTAGTGCAAGCTGCTTTTGTACTTGGCTCGGCCCTTTTGCTTATTTTCAATGGTGTAGAGCGAGTAATGAATCCACAAGTGATTGTGCACAGTGAGGTGGCTATTTGGGTGACAATTATTGCGATTGTTTTGACGCTTGCTTTAGTGGTTTTTCAGCGCTTTGTTATTAAAAAAACCGGCTCAATAGTTATTAATGCCGATGCGCTACATTACCAGTCTGATTTGTTTTTGAATTTAGGGGTGCTAGCAGCCATTATTTTAAGCCAAGGAATTTGGCTACAAGCCGATGGTGTATTTACCATTGCCGTCGCCTTGTATTTATTGTTCGGTGCAGGCCAAATTATTTACCAAAGTGTTTATCAGCTAATGGATCATGAATTGAGTGATGATGAGGTTGCTCAAATAACAGCGATTATTTTAGCCCATGAATATACATTAGGTTTACACGAGCTACGTACTAGACAATCAGGCGCACAACGTTTTATTCAATTTCATTTAGAGTTGGATGACAGCTTATCATTATTAAAAGCGCACAGCATTGGTGATGATATTGAACATGAAATTTGTCAAGCGCTTGCGCCGTGCGAAGTGTTTATTCATCATGATCCTAGCTCTGTTGTACCTAAAGAGTTAAAGCAACAAAAAGATAATTAATTCTGGTTATTTGGGGTTAATTGAAGGTGAGTTTTGTTCAAACCACTGAGTTACTGCTTTTAGAGCCTGATTACGGTAAGTATCGCTTTCAAAAAATAATTCATGATAAGCATCGCTTATTAATAGCGGTTTACCGTTGGGGCATGACGGTGGGTGCAATTGGTGCAATTGCTGGCAAAAATCATTCTGGGCTGGGTTGTCAATAATTTTATCTTGACCCGCTTGCAACACCAATGTCGGGCTGGTGATTTTATCTATATTATTGGAGATTTTCTCTAGCGCCTTTTGAGACTCAGTTAACCATTGTACCGTTACACCGCCTAGCTGAATTTCTGGTGTAGTGTTATATAACTCAGCGAATAGCTGATAGCGTATTGGTGAATGCATCAAAGTATTATCGGAAAATTCATTGTGGGTGAAGCCCTTATGGCCAAGAAAATACCAGGGAGTATCATCAAACCATTGATTTAATTTCGCAGAAACGGTTAAAACCAATTCGGCAATAAAGTTTGGAATGCTACCGCTATTAAAAGCGAACATCGGCGAAGAGAGCACTGTTGCTTGTATCTTGTTAGGGAAGTCTTGTAAGTATCTGGCTGCTATTGCTCCGCCCATTGAATGAGCTAATAAATAAGGTTTGTTACCCTGACAATGTGGAGTCACTATATTGTCAATAAAGTTATTCAGATCATCAACATAGTACTGAAAGCTTTCGATATGACCTTTGTGAGGGTTTGCTAACAAACGCTGAGATAAGCCTTGACCCCGGTGATCAATAAGAAAAATACTATAACCGTGACGGGATAAATCGAAAGCGAGTTCTTTATATTTTAGATAACTTTCACTACGGCCTGAAGAAATAACCAAACACTTGGCTGGCATAGTCCCACTATTGTTTATGAAAGTAGCATAATTGATACGCACATTATCAACACCACTAAAATGGGAAAAGTTGCCTTGTTGCCAAAAGTGAGCAATTTCACCTGCATATCGACTCGTTAGTTGAGCTTCTGTGGTGAATTTATTGTCGTCAGCTTTCGTCATAAATCCCACTATGGCTAATGTGAACAGTAAATATTTGAACATATAGGTTAATCGTTGCGGGCTTCGAAGACACTTCATAATATCTAGGTGTTTTCGTCACTCACTACTTTTCTAGCTCGTTACTTGTATTGTTCGCTTCTAACTCAGTTAATCGCGCTTCTAATGCGGCTATTTTACTGCGAGTTTTAATTAATACTTGTGTTTGTACATCAAATTCTTCACGAGTAACTACATCCAGTTGGGATAATTTACGCTGCAGCACTGTTTTGGTTTTATCTTCAAAATCATTGGCCATATTCTTTAAACTTGGCGGAAGGGCATCGGTTACTTGTTTGGCTATTTCTTCAATTTTTTTTGCATTTAGCATAAGTGTTTCCTGAAATTTTACTTGATAACATTGTAACTGTTTTGTCTGCGAGTAAAAACAGGTAAAATCAGCGACCGTAAATTTATACCACTTAAAAAGATCGCTTAGTTAGTTTGATTGCTATTATATAAACCTTTTAATGTGCTTCTATGACTATGCAGCTTGAGATGAACCATAACAATGAAACTTAATCCCGGACAGAACGAAGCTGTTAAATATGTTGGTGGCCCTTGCCTTGTGCTTGCCGGAGCAGGCTCGGGTAAAACCGGCGTTATTTGTCAAAAAATTGCTTATCTTATTCAAAAGTGTGATTACAAGGCACGTAATATAGCCGCGGTGACTTTCACCAACAAAGCTGCGCGTGAGATGAAAGAACGTATTGTTAAAATGTTAGGTAAAGACTTAACGCGTGGTTTAACTGTTTCGACCTTTCATTCGCTCGGTTTAGATATTGTTCGTAAAGAAATTAAAGTACTGGGTTATAAACCTGGCTTTACCTTGTTTGATGATCAAGATTCTATGGCATTATTGAAAGAGCTAACCATGGATGAACTTGATGGAGATAAAGACTTACTGAGTAAATTACAAAGTATGATTTCCAACTGGAAGAATGATCTGTTCTTACCTGATGCAGCACTTAAAATGGCTGGCGATGCTGATACGCAAGAATATGCTGAGTTTTATCAGCGTTATCATCAGCATATGAAGGCCTACAACGCACTTGATTTTGATGATCTTATTCTAATTCCTACCTTGTTAATGAAAAATTATGAGGAAGTACGGATGCGTTGGCAAAGTAAAATTCGCTATTTATTAGTTGATGAATATCAAGATACCAATGCGAGCCAATATGAATTAGTAAAACAAATTGCCGGAGAGCGTGCTCGCTTAACGGTAGTAGGTGATGATGATCAATCTATATACTCTTGGCGTGGCGCTAAGCCAGAAAATTTAGTTTTGCTAGGTAAAGATTTTCCGCAATTAAAGTTGATTAAACTAGAACAAAATTATCGCTCAAGTGGGCGTATTTTAAAGTGTGCTAACGTTTTAATTGCTAATAACCCTCATGTTTATGATAAAGCTTTATTTAGTGAACTGGCTTATGGTGTTGAATTGCGTGTGGTGCAAACTAAAAACGAAGAGGATGAAGTATCACGTATTATTGGTGAACTTATTGGTCACCGTTTTATGAATCGTAGCCGTTATAAAGATTATGCAATTTTATATCGAGGTAACCATCAGTCACGCTTACTTGAAAAAGCATTAATGACTAACCGAATACCCTATAAAATTAGTGGTGGAACATCCTTTTTCTCACGTGCTGAAATTAAAGATATAATGGCCTATTTACGCGTGCTCGTTAATCCAGATGATGATAATGCTTTTTTGCGTATGGTTAATGTGCCAAAACGTGAACTGGGTCCTGCAACGTTAGAAAAGCTTGGCAATTATGCCAACATGCGCAAAATTAGCATGTTTGCAGCTAGTTTTGAACTAGGGCTAGAGCAAACACTGACGGGGCGTAGCTTAATGAAGCTGCAAGCTTTTACGCAATGGTTAGTTGATGTTGCCGATCAAACTGAGCGAGGCGACACTGCAGCGGTGTTGCGTTCGATGATTCGTGAAATAAATTATGAAGATTTTCTTTATGATACATCTCCTAGCGCAAAAGCAGCTGAGATGCGTATGAAGAATGTCACCGAGCTATTCAGTTGGGTGACACAAATGTTAGAAGGGTCAGATGATGAAGATCCGATGACCTTACCGCAAATTGTTACTCGTTTAACATTACGCGACATGATGGAGCGTAATGAAGATGAAGATGATAACGATCAAGTGCAATTAATGACTTTGCATGCATCAAAAGGCTTAGAGTTTCCTTATGTATTCTTAATTGGTATGGAAGAAGGCTTGTTACCTCATCAAACGAGTATAGATGAAGGCAGCGTTGAAGAAGAGCGTCGTTTAGCCTATGTGGGCATAACTCGTGCACAGCGTGAGTTAATATTTACTTACGCGCGAGAGCGCCGACAGTTTGGTGAGGTATCACGAACCGAAGCAAGCCGTTTTCTACATGAACTACCCCAAGATGATTTGAACTGGGAGCTAGGGCAAGTAAAGAAAACAGAGGCGCATAAAGAGCAGTCGAATAAACAAGGTATGGCAAATCTACGAGCGTTATTTAAAAAAGATAAAAAGTCTTAATCTTATTTATACCCGCTCCACTTGAAGATGCTCGTTTCAGGAAGTCTGAGCGACTCATAATCAAGGCACATTTTTTTATTAAGGGTATTCCCTTAAAAAGAAATGTAACGCTGAGTATGATTTGCTCAGCCTTCCCCAAGGGGCTGGGTTAGAAACCCTTTATGCTGCGTTATTGATTTTGACAAGGGAACAACCATTCTCTTCAATCAATGCCTTACCTAAAGGCGTTTCTAATTCCAGCTGAATCATGCATCTTCAAGTGGAACGGGTATATGCTCAGGGATATGGTATTTCTCCCGTTTCCCTGAGTAGTTCACAAAGCCCTAAGCAACAAAGACTATTGCTAACGCAATCACCGCGCCTGCAACTAATATACTTATCGCCATATTGTTACTTTGCTTAGTTTGTTGTACAAGTAATTTTTGCATTAATAACGTTTGCTGTTGTTGATTCTCTTTGCCAATTTTTAGGTAGTCATAAACTAGATCGGGAATTTCAGGCAGTTTTTCATTCCAAAAGGGTAGGTTATCTTTAATTTTAGCAAAAACCGCTTTCACCCCCATTTGCTCTTTAACCCAGTTTTCTAAGAAAGGTTTAGCGGTTTGCCATAAATCTAATTGTGGATAAAGCTGACGACCTAAGCCTTCGATATAAAGTAAAGTTTTTTGTAGTAGTACGAGCTGTGGCTGTACTTCCATATTAAAGCGGCGAGCGGTGTTAAATAAGTTAACCAATACTTGTCCGAAAGAAATTTCGGACAATGGTTTGTTAAAAATTGGCTCACAAACCGTGCGGATAGCGAATTCAAATTCATCTACACTGGTACTGGCGGGTACCCAACCTGAATCAACGTGTAATTGCGCTACTTTACGATAATCACGGTTAAAAAAAGCAACAAAGTTTTCGGCTAAATAACGTTTGTCTTCACGGTTTAATGTACCAACAATACCACAGTCAATCGCGATCCATGTGGGATCTGCCGGGTTAGTTGCATTTACAAAAACATTGCCAGGGTGCATGTCGGCGTGAAAGAAGCTATCTCGAAATACTTGCGTGAAAAATACTTCAACACCACGTTCTGCTAATAGCTTCATGTCAACGCCAAGCTGCGCTAGTGTATCAATTTCAGCAACACCTATGCCATAGATACGCTCCATGACTAATATTCTTTTAGAGCTGTATTCACTGTAAATCTCAGGCACGTAAAGTACTTTGTCGTATTCACTACCCTGTTCAAAGTTACGTTTTAGCTGAATTGCATTAGCGCCTTCACGATTAAGATCTAATTCATCTAAAATAGTTTTACGGTATTCGGCAACAACCTCTTTTGGCCTTAAGCGTTTACCATCGGGTAACCATCGGGCGACAATATTTGCAAAGCGCGACATTACTTTTAAATCGGCTAAAATAGTTTCGCTAATATTAGGACGTAATATTTTAATAACGACATTTTTTTCTATATCATTTTCAAGTAAGGTCGCGGTATGTACTTGAGCAATGGAGGCTGAGGCTAAAGGCTCAATTTCAAAGTCACCAAAGTGTTGCTCGAACATTTTAACGCCCATGGCATCAATGATTAATTGTTTGGCTAATTCACCATCAAATGGAGTGACTTGATCTTGTAATAAGGCTAACTCATCGGCAAAGTCTGGTGGTAATAAATCACGACGGGTAGAAAGCATTTGACCAAATTTAATAAATACCGGGCCAAGTGATTCAATTGCTAATCTAAAACGCAGGGCTACGTCTTTATCTTTATGCTGGTTTCTTAACCAAAACAAGGAAAAACGAGCAAGCTTGGCATACCAAGGCAACATTTTTTTTGGCACCATTTCATCTAAGCCATAGTGTAAAAATGTTTTAACAATGCGGTATAGTCGAATACTACTCACGTTATTGAAGCTCCTTGCTGTTAATTAATGGTTGGCTTTGTGGTTAACTAGCTTCGAGATACGTTGATCAATAGCATCAACTTGTTTGCTCACTTCAACTACTTGTTGGTTGAATTGCTCAATTTGGCTACGTGTAACCACTAAGCGTTTCTCATGCACTATATACTCACTGGCATCGGCTTGAATCTGCTTAGCGGCAAATTCTATTGTAGCTGAGACTTTTTTACCTAATTGCATTAGCTTATGTGTGGGTATATCACCAATGTGATTGGCTAATTCAGTTTGCCAATCAATATCTAAATTTTCGGCTAAGTTAGCAAATTGTTGGGCTACTTTTATATCACCAGTTAAGTCTAATTTGTCTTGTTTGATTAGTTCGGTAAGTTGCTGCTCTGCTTTCAATTCTCGTAAGCTACTGATACTTGTTTTTATGGTGCAGTCAGCGCGCTCCGTTAGCGCTGTTACCATGATTTTTGGATTTTCGATGGTATTACCAACAGTGAAACTCAACGGAAAGCCTAATTCTGCTAATTTAATTGTTATGGTTTTTTGGCTTAATTTTTCTAACGATACATTGGCAGTGCTTAACGCTAAAGTTTTGTTAATTACGATCTCTAATGCGGATGCTAAAGCCTGAGAAACCATTAAACCTGACGTTACTTTTGAAAATGCAGTAGTCATAATAATTAAAATTTATAACCTTTGTGCAGGGCGACCACACCACCGGTTAAATTCTTAAAGCTAGTTTGTTCAAAACCTGCATTATCCATCATGGCTTTTAACGTATCTTGATCAGGGTGCATACGAATAGACTCAGCTAAATATTGATAACTATCACCGTCTTTAGCAACTAGCTCACCAATTTTAGGCAAAACGTTAAACGAATAAAAATCGTAAGCTTTGTTCAGTAATTCATGTTCAGGTTTGGAGAATTCAAGCACTAATAAACGACCACCGGGCTTTAGCACGCGATATATTGAGCGTAGTGCCATATCTTTGTCAGTGACATTACGTAGTCCAAAAGCAATAGTAACAATATCAAAGGTATTATCTTCAAAGGGTAAATATTGGGCATTGGCTTGTACATACTCTATATTTTGCACTAGACCTTTATCGCGTAATTTATCACGACCAACATTTAGCATTGAGCTGTTGATATCCGCTAAGATAACTTTGCCATCTTTACCTACCAACTGAGAGAATTTTGCGGTTAAATCACCTGTACCACCAGCTAAATCAAGTACTTTATTGCCGGGGCGAACACCACTAGCATCAATGGTAAAACGCTTCCATAAGCGGTGAACACCAAATGACATTAAGTCATTCATCACATCATATTGTTTGGCCACAGAATGAAAAACACCAGCGACCATAGACACTTTATCTTCTTTATCAATGGTCTTATAGCCAAAGTGAGTGGTGTTGTTCGGTGTTGAATCTTGTGTAACTGGCGATTGATTTTGTTCTGAAGCTGACATATCTGATTCACTGATTTTGGTAATTGACGATAGTTTACTGTATGTGGGGGGAATCAACAAATAGCTGCTAGACTTTTGTTGATTTAGAACAGTTATAAATTTTAAAGGTAAGCAATAGTAACTTAATTATACTCCGTGCTTGCATTCTTAGAGTATAAGCTCTATAATTGTTTTGTTCCCTTTCTGTGAACGCTTGTTGTAATAATTTGATATTCTAGCTTTCCTCATAGCTAATCCACCGATAGTTTTACTATCGGTTTTTTTTTGCCTGAAATTTAGAAAACTTAATGAAATAAATACTTATATAACTCATTGGTATAGCTGTCTGTCTAAAGGTTTGCGTACTTTATAAATTTTGACTGTAACAATGTATTTATTATTTTTTAGTGAAAATTAAAAAAATGAGTAACAAGTTGACCTGTATCAAAGTCTAATTCAGCGAGTAGATCGTATAATAATCCCTATCTGATTGTCCTTTGTCATTGGGTGATAAGTTATTACCTTTCATACTAAAGTTTATTAAGTGGTTGATTATATTTTTGCTACTATACCTGTAATCATTCAAAATGCTTGATTCAGAGTGCTTGAGAAAATCTAATTTGAGGCGCGTTAATTAAATCATGGTTATTCCCTATTTCTTTGATGCAACAATAAAATAGGTTTACTCAAGCGCTTCTGCGATGGGGCTAAAAACGATTTATACATCGTTATTGATTTTGTGAATGGAACAACCATTCTCTGCAATCAACGCCTTGTTTAAATCGCTTTTTTCTCCCACTGAAACATGCCTTTTGAATGGTCACGGGTATATACTTCAAAGTGCTAAGTACTTTATTAAAACATTTCAAGGATATCTATGAACTTTTCGAACCTTTCATTTAGAAAGAAAATATTCAGTTTGCTCGCTTTGCCTATGATTGGCTTTCTTTGGCTAAGTGTTAATTCGATTATTAATAGTATTGTTATTAAAAATGAAATGGCGACCATAGCACCGTTGACAAAATTATCAGTGGTGTACAGTGAATTGGTACATGAATTACAAAAAGAACGAGGTATGACGGCGGGGTTTCTTGGTTCAAAAGGAACAAAATTCGCAAATAAATTACAAAGCCAACGACAAAATACTGATCAGAAGCGAACAAAACAAGAAAGTTTTTGGCGTGATAATGATTTTACGCTTGATAAAATAAAGCAGCTAAATATGACTATTAACCAGTCATTACAAAACCTTGCATCCATTAGACAGCAAGTAGACTCACAATCTATTTCGTTAGGCAAAGCACTCACTTATTACACTCAGTTAAACAAAAAACTATTAAGTGTGGCGAGTTTAAATGCTTCTATTAGCTCAAATGCTGTAATCACTCAGGAAACAATTGCCTATTATAACTTTCTCCAAGGTAAAGAGCGTGCAGGTATTGAGCGTGCAGTACTAAGTAATACTTTTGTAAAAGATCAATTCGGTAAAGGTATGTATGCCAAATTTATAACGTTAGTCAGTGAACAAAATACTTATTTTGACAACTTTAATCAACTATCTAATGAGCAGGGGAAGCAGTATTTTGAACAACAGTTAAAGAATAGTGCTGTTGAAGAGGTATTGAGATTAAGAACAATAGCAAAAAATAAGCAAAGCGACTTTGGCATTGATGCCGAACATTGGTTCGCTCAGTCAACCGGGCGTATTGGTCAACTTAAAAAAATAGAAAGCTATTTAGGTAATGAAATACTAGCTTTAGTTGAAGAAAAGCATAGTGATACTTTTCAAGCCATGTTGATTAATACCATTGTAAGTTCATTATTAATCATTCTAGCGTTAACAATTAGCGTCTACACTCTTAATGAATTAACGGCTCGAGTAGTAAACTTAACCACAGTCATGGATAAAGTAAGGGATGATAGTGACTTGACCGTTAAGAGTCGCTTTGAAGGAAGCAGTGAGCTAGGCCAAATTTCAGTATCCCTGAATAAAACGTTTGGAAAATTTTCGAATGTAATTAAAGATATTTCATCCTCCAGTATGACATTAGCCTCGGCCGCTGAAGAAACCTCACAGACCTGTGAATATAATTCTCAATCATTAATAGAGCAGCAAGATGGTATTGCGTTAATTGCGACAGCAATTGAAGAGCTATCAGCCACGGTAAAAGAAGTTGCTGCAAATACGCAAAATACCGCAACTTCTGCGAAAGATGCCGATGATAAAGCCAAAAATGGCTTGGAAACTGTCCAGAAGTCTTATCACTCAATTGAATCTTTAGCGAGTGAAATTGATGGTTTAGCTAAACAAATTAATAACTTACATGAAAGTAGTATTAATATTACTAGCGTGGTTGATGTGATTAAGTCAGTTGCCGAACAAACAAATTTACTTGCCTTAAATGCAGCTATTGAAGCGGCAAGAGCGGGTGAGCAAGGGCGTGGATTTGCTGTTGTTGCAGATGAAGTTAGAACGTTGGCGCAACGCACACAGGAATCTACCGCAGAAATTGAGAGCTTTATTTTATCGTTACAAAGTGATGCTAATGCGGCTTTTAATGTGATAGAAACAAGTCAGAAAAAAGCTGAAGATGCTGTCGAAAATTCAAAAAATGTTGAACTAGTACTTGAAGAAATTACCGAGTCTGTCAGCAATATCTTTGCGATGACAGATCAAATAGCGACGGCAATAGAAGAGCAAGCGGTGGTAACCCAAGACGTTGCCGAAAATGTAGTAGCTGTTGAGCAAAAATCGATGGAAAGTACCGAAGGGGCGAATCAAATAGCGATAACGGCTAGAGAACAAGCTAGACTAGCGACATCACTACAAGATTTGGCTAGCACCTTTAAGGTTTAACTCGTCCGCAGAAGTGTTTAGTTACTTGTTCATATAAACTAAAATATTCAAGCTGTTTTTTTGCCAAAAGCTATTTTTGTGAAAACAGCTAGATAGATACCACTAAAAATAAGCAAAATACCGCCAATATGGAATAGGTACACTTTTTCATTAAGAAAAACTGAAGACAAGATAAGCCCAAAGCAAGGCATTAAATGTATAAACAAACCTGCTTTGGCAGCGCCTAATTCACTGACTCCTTTATTCCAAAAGATATAAGCAAGAATCGAAGGGAAAATAGCCATATATAGAATGGTTAATACAGTACTATTTTTCCAAACAATAACAGGTGAATAATAGTGATATTCAATAAGTGAAAAGGGTAAAAGTGCGATGGAGCCGATTAAGACGGTAATACCGAAAAAAGTAAACCCATCAAGCTCGGCAGGTCGGTAACGTAATAATATCGAATATATTGCCCAAAAGAACACCGCAATTAACACATATATATCCCCCTGATTTATGCTGTAATCCAGTAAACTTGAAATATCTCCTTTAGTGATCAGTATTAACACACCACTTAGTGAAATAAATACGCCCAACCATTGTTGTTTTGATACCGCTTCTTTAAGCCAAAATGCCGATAATATTAAAATAGCAATAGGAATTACAGATTGTAAAATTGTTGCATTGGTTGCTGTTGTAATCGTTAACCCGAGATATATAAAAGTATTGAAGCAGGCTACACTTAGTATTGATAGTAAGGTGAGAATTGGCCAGTGTTGTAAGATGATAGCTTTATTTTTTTTAAGTTTTGGCAGTAAAAATGGAAAGATTATCAATAAGGCTAATAACCAACGCATTTCAGCCATAACAATGGGCGATACGACTAAGTGCATGGAACGACCCAACACAAAGTTGCCAGCCCAGAATAACGCAGTGAGTGATAAAAATAAGTAAGCCATTAAATTCTCATTAGATAGTGTTTTACAATTATTATAAATAAGATAATCAATTCAATCGTTTGCAATGATGCTAATGTTTGAGAATCAAAATAGTATGTAGTTGGTGAACATTGTAATTTTTAATCAATCGAAATACTATTTTATTCTAATTTACTCAGCTAAAAGGTGAAAACAAGTGAGCAACATTTCAAAGCCAGTTTTATATTATATTTACGATCCTATGTGTAGTTGGTGTTGGGGATATAGACCAACGTGGCTCTTCTTACAAAAAAAACTTGAATCGATAGTGCAAATTAACACTAGGGTAGGCGGTTTAGCAGAAGATTCTAATGTTACTATGCCAAAAGATATGCAAGGTTTTTTACAGCAAACTTGGCGTAAAATATCTGCGGAATTAGGTACTCAATTCAACTTTGATTTTTGGTCACAATGCCAGCCTAAACGTTCAACCTACCCTTCATGTCGTGCGGTTATAATTGCTAGAAAATATCAAAAAGAACAAGCGATGTGTTTTGCCATACAAGAAGCTTATTATTTACAGGCTCAAAACCCATCAGAGGTGAACACATTAATAGAAATTGCAGACTCAATTGGGCTTGATGCAGACCTATTTGCACAACAGATTACTAGTGATGAACTAAATCAACAGTTAGAGAGTGAAATAAAAGAAGTAAGATCAATGCCTATTCAAGGCTTCCCTTCTTTAGTACTTGCGATCGATGAAGAATTATTTCCTATTAGGTTAGATTATAAAAATTGGCAATCGAGTTACGAGATGATTTTAGCAAGGGTTCATCAAAAAAGATGATAATTCTTACTCATAGTTTTGCTGAGCTGGAGCAATAGCAGTGATGTACTTTTGCTAAATAAGCTTTAGGTAAACATATTCGTAGCTAATATTAATTGCGACTGACACAAGTAACATCGACATAAATATATTAAATACTTTAAAGTAGATAGGGTTGTTCAGCTTCTTGCCAACTAGCACCCCAATTAAGGAATAACTAAGTGGTGCTCCAAAGGCAAGAATAGACAAGCCTATCGACCAAATAACAATACCAGTCCCTTGAATATTCTCTGCTGGAAATTGAATAGTGGCAATAGGTAGAGTCGCAAGCAATCCTTTGGGATTTAGCAGTTGCATCAAAAGCCCATCCCAGATAGATAAAACTTTATCTTCTCCTGATGAAGGGGTTACATTCACGCTCGCCTTCATTACTTTCCAAGCAATAAATATTATATAACAACAGCCGAGCAAACTCATATAAGGAATGAATGCTGGGTTAATAAATGTATTGCCGAGAAAACCAAGTGTCATAAACAATATAAACATTGCGCAAGCAATGCCGATGAAAAAACCAACGTGGCTGCGAGCTTTACCGTTTATACCGCTGTGAATACCTAATAAGTTGACAGGCCCTGGTGTGTACATAATGCCAAATGCATAGGTAATAATCGTTAACATATTCGACTCCATAGTAAAAATTGTTAGGGAAATTGTCTCTGGAAACGCTTAGGCGTCAGTCCATATACTCGTTTAAAATGACGATTCAGATGACTATCATCGGCAAAACCCGCCTCAAAAGCTGCTTGATTTAATGATTTACCCGACTCGATAATCCTACGTGCAAGGTTAACCCTACAGCTCAATACATATTGATGTGGAGTAATGCCGAATTGTTGACGAAACTGGCGAATAAAATGGTACTTAGACATATTGGCAACTTTAGCAATATCATCAATTGATACATTATGTTGAAGGCTTGCTAGAATATAATCTCTTGCCCTTAGCAATAGCTTATCAATACGTTTGCTATTTTGAGTACCTAAATCGAGATTGCCAGACATAGCGACCAGTGATTGAGCAATTTGAAATAATCCTGATTCAAATTCCATTTTAGAGTAATTGGCTTGCTGAATAATTAAGGAAAACCTGAGTATTTGATGACGCAAAATAGGATTATCAACCATGGGTTGATTTAACCTTAATACCGAGTTTTGTTGATAACCTAACGCTCTAAATAATGAGCGAAATTCGTCAGGGTGAACGTATAACATCTTATATTTCAGCTGTTGTTCGCCACCAGCGTGGCCATCATGCACATCTTCAGGATTGAATATCAGCACATTTCCTGAAGCACTTTTATAAAAAGCATTTTTACAAAAAAAATCCTGTCTGCCTTGAAGTGTTACACCTAATGAATACTCTTCATGGGCATGCTTGGAATATGAAAAATCGCTCATTGTTGCATCAAGCGCAGTGACATTTTCACACTTTTCGCTATTGATAAATTGAAAACGATTTTCTTTGTCCATGGGAATTGCTTTTCCTGATTATTAACCAGTGAGTCTATAACATCAGTATAAGGAGGCTCAGAGTAAAAATCTTGAACAAAATTGCTCAATTAAGAAAACCATGATTTACGAAACTAATACCAAGTCCATAGATGCTGTTAGTTTTTACTCGGGGGAAGATTAGTTATTTAACCTGTTAAAAGTACATAGTGCAGTTCATCATTTAACTCAAGCAGCATGATAGTCGTTATTGATACAAAAAATTTTATATATGAGAATTTGATCCTAAATAAGCATGCTGAGAATATTCATATTGCCGATGAAGTTAACCACAAATTAACAAAAAATGGGGTAAAATTGATCCAAATCATAAAAACTAGAGTATTTATACTATTTTTGCTTTACTTTTATAGAGTGGTTACTCTATAATTACCTTGTTCCTAAGCGAACACTTATTGTAATAATTTTTATTCTAGCTTTCCCCATAGCTACTATGCCGATGATCTTTAATTTAAAGATATCATCGGTTTTTTTTTATCTGCATTTCTGAGTAGTGAATAAACAAACGTTTAGTTGTTAAGTTCGCTCACCACTCAAACCCCGTCATTGGTTACTCGCTTTCTTGCTCTTCTGTAAACCAATCGCAAATAACAGTATCTGCTTGTTCTGAGCCAGTACGTTTAAGAGAAGAAAAAGCTTGCACTTTGATGTCTCCGTTAAGGGCATCTAATGTTTTTTTAACTTTTAGCACTTCGGTACTTCGCTTACCTTGTGATAACTTATCGCATTTGGTCAGTAGTGCTAATACTGGCAGATCACCATCAACAGCCCATTCGATTAGATCCATATCTAAATCTTTGAGTGGATGCCTGATGTCCATAAGTACGACTAAGCCTTTTAAGCTTTGACGTTTTTCTAAGTATTCACCTAAAGCTTGTTGCCACTTTTTTTTCATTTCTAATGGCACTTTGGCAAAACCATAACCGGGTAAATCAATCAGGCGTTTATTATCACCTATTTCAAATACATTAATTAGTTGAGTTCGGCCAGGAGTTTTACTGGTTCGAGCCAAGCCTCTCTGATTTGTTAGGGTATTTAGTGCGCTTGATTTACCTGCATTTGAACGACCGGCGAAGGCAACTTCAATACCACTGTCTTCTGGTAATTTTCGAATGTCTGGCGCACTTATAGTGAAGGTCGCTTTGCTTAAATGTATTGCTGTAGAAGACAAGGGCTTAACTCGTTGAAAATGTAAAAGCGTATTATAACGTTTTCTGTTCCTTTTTTTATTAAAAAATAAATAAAAAAGCAAAATACTGTGTTTTTTCAGTGATTTTTTCTTAGATGTTGTTACACATTGTTTATATTAGTGTAAAATGCCGTCACTTTTTATTTATTTAATTTTTGACAAGCAGAGAGCAACTCAATGAAAAAAATTATCTTTTCACTATTGTTAACCATGGGCGCTATTAATACTGCAAGTGCAGTAGAAGGCAATGCCGATGCAGGTAAGACTAAAGCAGCTATGTGTGGTGCTTGTCATGGTACAACAGGTATCAGTCCTAGTCCTACTTACCCTAATCTTGCTGGCCAGAAAGATGCGTACATTGCTAAACAGCTAGCTGATTTTAAATCTGGCGCTCGTACCGATATGATGATGGCGCCAATGGCGGCAAACTTATCTGAACAAGACATGGCTGATTTAGCTGCTTACTTTTCAATTCAAAAGCGTGCAAGCGAAAAAGCAACAGCTGCTGATGATACTTCAGCCTCAGCACCAACGGCTGCAGCTGGTAGTGTAGATATAGTTACTTCAACGTCAGCCAAAGCAATTTATGCTGGTGATGTTAAAGCAGGTCAAAATAAATCAGCCATGTGTGCATCTTGTCATGGTGCTGATGGTAACAGCCCAATTGCTATCTACCCTAAATTAGCAGGTCAAAGTGCTAACTACATCGCTAAGCAATTGGCTGATTTTAAATCAGGTGATCGTGTAGACCCTGTTATGGCTGGCATGGTTGCAGCTTTGTCATCGGAAGATATGAATGATTTAGCGGCATATTTTGCCGTACAAACGCCAACGGCAGGCCAAGCTGAAGGTAGCGATATTGGTCATAAATTATATTTTGGTGGTGATGCTAACAAAGGTATTACTGCTTGTGTTGCTTGTCATGGTGTAAAAGGCAAAGGTATGGCTCAAGCTGGTTTTCCTGCGCTTGCCGGTCAAAATGCGGCTTACTTGAAAAAGCAACTTGCTAGCTTCCGTGACGGTAGCCGAGGCAATGATCGTAATAGCATGATGCGTAATATCGCGATTAAATTATCTGATAGCGATACTGAAGAACTAGTAAAATATATGTCTTCGCTTAAATAGTATCGATACAGCTACTGTGTGATTTTTGAATAAAAGCAGCGTTTATCGCTGCTTTTTTCGTTTATATCCCCTAGAATATTAGTGGCTCAGATATAGAACAAAGTTAGGATGATTTGAAGATAACAAAAAATGTTAAACAGTTAATTGCCTGTCAGCAGTGTGATGCACTGTACGACACACCAATACTAAAGCAAGGACAAAGTGCAAAGTGTACACGTTGTGGTTGTGTTTTGGCTGAGCGCAAAGTGGACTCAATAGAGCGAAGCTATTATTGGTCGCTTGCAGGGATTATGTTATCAGTCCCGGCGATAGTGTTGCCTATTATGGGGGTGACGTTAGTAGGACAATATCATCATGCGTCATTATTAGATTGTATTTTAGCGCTTATTGACCGTGGTTTTTTTATGATTGCCACGTTAGTTTTTTTATTTACTTTGGCAGTACCTGTTGTTCGCTTGTTGGGTGCCTTTTACATTACCTATAGTTTCAAATTCAATCGATTAAAACCTTCTTTATTACATTTTTTTCGCGCGTTTCACCATTTAGACAACTGGGCAATGTTAAACGTTTTTATGTTAGGCATTGTTGTCTCTATGTATAAACTGCTTGATGATACCGAGCTTTCAGTAAATATGGGGTTGTTGGCATTCATTCTCTGGCTAATATGTTCTACTATGTCTTCAAGTGCATTAGACCAAGACTATATTTGGAAAGAATTGGAAAATGAATTTGTCGATTAAGACTGCCAAAGAAAGCGGGCTGGCGCTATGTCCACAATGTCACAAGCTCAATGATATGCAGCAGGGCTTTGGCAATAATGCACGCATTCAATGTATTCGTTGCCATGGCATGTTTTATTCCCGTAAACCGCATAGCTTACAATATACCTTAGCGTGGAATATTGCGGCATTACTCGCTTTTATCCCTGCAAATATTTATCCAATAATGATCCTTTATTCGATGGGGATCGGTGAGCCTAATACAATACTTTCGGGTATTGGTGAGTTTGTAGATCATGGACTGTATCCTATTGCCGTAATTATTTTTACCGCCAGTATTATTGTGCCATTGCTTAAAATTATAGGCTTGTTTCTTCTGGTTTATAGAGTACATACGGGGGTGCGATTACGCCCAGATAAACACAGTAAATTTTATCATGCCTTAGAATTTTTAGGTCCGTGGTCTATGCTTGATGTTTTTGTGGTAGCCTTACTTGTCGCCATAGTGGAACTTGGTTTTGTTACCTCTGTTGCCGCTGGGCCAGCAATTAATTATTTTACCTTGACGGTCATCTTCACCATGATTGCAGCAAATAGTTTTGATCCTCGCCTTTTGTGGGATAAAAAACAAGGTAGTGAAAACGCTAAGGAAGAAAATGACTATTGATAAATCATTAAAAAATAGCAATGAAAAACTTTCAGCTGAAGTAGTACCGCGCCAAGGCATTTCAATTGTTTGGTTTGTGCCTTTTATTGCACTTATTTTTGGTGGCTGGTTAGGTATTAAAGCCCTGTCCGAGCAAGGTACGTTTATTACCATAGAGTTTGAAAGTGGCGCGGGCATAGTACCGAAAAAAACTGAAATTCGTTATAAAGGTTTGGTTACTGGCTTGGTTGACAAGGTAGTACCGTCTGCAGATTTACAGTCTGTTATTGCGCATGTAGAAATGTCAAAAACATTTAGTGACTATTTAACTGAAAATACAAAATTTTGGTTAGTCAGTGCTGATATCTCCTTACAAGGAGTTTCGGGTTTAGATACTTTATTATCTGGTAGTTATATTAATATTATTCCTGATACCAACGATGATGCAGATAGCGAGGATCATTTTATTGCATTAAATGAAGCCCCGCAACTTGATATGAGCACGCCGGGATTGCACCTTACACTGCAAACAAGTGTGTTAGGTTCTATTAGTGAAAATTCGCCAATCACTTTCAAACAAATCCCAATTGGTTATGTCACTGGCTATCATTACGCAGAAGAAAACCAAGCAATTAACATTAATATTTTTATCGAACAAGAATATGCTCATTTAGTAAAAGAAAATTCGTTATTTTGGAATACGAGTGGCGTGCAAGTTACAGCTTCGATATCTGCAGGAATAAAAGTAAATACCGATTCATTAGCTTCGATTATTGCTGGCGGGATTGCTGTTGATACGCTGAGTTACCAAGAAAAATTATCGCCGGCTAAAAATGGTCAATTATTTCCACTGCATGCTGATTTTCAATCGGCAGAGATGGGCTATGAAATTGAGTTAACGTTAGATTGGAACTCTGGCATTAATCACAACGCGACCATCTTATATCAAGGCTTAACGATTGGTTCAATAGAGTCCTTTAGTAAGATAGATCCTAAAAGGAGAAAAATAACAGCTAAAGCGAAAGTGAACCCTAGAGTTGTGCCTTATTTAACAGATCAGTCTCAGTTTTATTTGGTATCGCCCCATATTGACTTAACGGGAATTTCTAATGCAAAAACGCTCGTAAGTGGCACTTACATTAGTATCCGCCCATCATTACAAGGTCAACCAACAGACAAGTTTGCTGTGTTCAACTCCAAACCACCTTATCAATATACTGAACCAGGTTTGCATTTAGTATTACAAGCCAATGATCGTAATTCTTTACAAGTGGGTAGTAATGTTTATTACAAGCAGCAGGTGGTAGGTAGTGTACAAACTGTTGAAACTATTGGTGCTAAACAGCATTTAATACATATTCATATTGACAAGGAATACCAAGATTATGTTTCAGCTAACAGTCATTTTTATAACAATTCAGGACTAAAAATTAAGGCTAACTTGCAGGGTGTTAATATTGAAGCACAATCACTGCAAAGTATTTTAACAGGGGGTATTTCTTTTACTAACATCGAGCGAAAAACGAGCTATAAAGAGGTGTTTAATGGTGATAAATTTAACCTGTTTGCCAATCAAAAAATAGCACAGCAGCGTACTACTTTTACCTTAACAATTTCAGCAAATGAACATGTTAGTGTCAATACCAGAGTTTTACACCGTGGTGTTGAAATTGGTGCTATTCATAGAATTGAAATGCAAGGTGATAACAGTAAATTACACTTAGGTTTATTACCAAAATATCAGCATGTTTTACGTTCAGGAACACAATTCTGGTTAGCAAAACCTAATCTTTCCTTATCTGGAGCATCGGATACTGATGCTTTGTTAGGGGGGAGTTATATTACTTTTAATCTATATTCAGATGCTGGAGACACTAAAACAGATTTTATTTTGTTAACTTCCCCGCCAGCTAAATACGCCAGTGCCGCAGGTTTGCAATTAAGCTTGTTAAGTGAGAGTGCTAGTGTTGCAACGCCGGGTAGTAGTGTTAGTTATCGCGGTGTTACTGTAGGACAAGTAGATAATGTTACCTTGGATAAGAAGGCTGATAAAGTACGCGTTAATATAACAATTGATGAAGAGCATAAATCGTTAATAAAGGCGAATACACGCTTTTATAATGCTAGCGGTATCACGCTGAATGGTAGCCTTAGTGATTTTGTTGTAAAAACTGAGTCTGTTGATGCCATATTACGTGGTGGTATTAGTTTTTATAATTCAGCCACTGATTCATCTGCCCATTTATCTGAGAATGTTGCGGTGAAAGAACTCGAAAGTTTTCACTTATTTGAGCATTTTGAGCATGCTCGTAGTGCGGGTTTATCTATTCGAATACATTTTAATGACTTTGCCGGGGTGAAAATAAACACCAAGGTTATTTATCAAGAGCAAGAAATTGGCCGAGTTGAACGCTTAGTTTTTAATAAAAATGAAATTGGCGTTACCGCGCTCGTACTCTTAAATGATGTAGGAGCAAAATATGCAAAACAAGGCAGTAAATTTTGGCTAGTAGAGCCAACAATAGGCTTAGTGGGATCGAAATATGTTGCTCACTTATTTGAAGGGGCTTTTATTGCACTGTTACCTGGTGAACTATTACCTGATACAGACTTATCAAAGGATGTGAAAACTGAATTTCAAGCATTGGCAATGGCACCAACGGTTACTCAATTGCCTTATGGCTTAAATATAAAGTTAATCACGCAGCGTTTGGGGTCAATTCGGGTAGGTAATCCAGTTTTATATCGACAAATTGCGGTTGGTAAAGTGATTGGTATAGACTTGTCTGCAACGGCAGATACGGTGAATGTATTTATTAATATTGCCAAACGTTATTCACCTTTGGTAAATAGCGGTAGTAAATTTTGGAACACTAGCGGTATCAATATTGAAGCAAATATTTTTGCTGGTATTAATATCGATTCTGAGTCTATTGAAACATTAATCTCTGGCGGAGTCGCTTTTGCTACACCGGAGACTAGTAATAACGATGATGAGCAAGACAAGCAGAGTTTTACTTTACATCAAGATGTAGATAGCGATTGGCTAGAGTGGCAGCCTAAAATAACTATTGGGCAGTAAGTTTAGGCTGAATTATTTATTATAATTGAGCAAGTGCAATAAGTTGTGCAACAGCTTCTTCTGGATTTTTTGCTTCGGTAATGGCCGTTACCACGGCAATGCAATCAACACCGGTTGCTAAAACTTGTGGTGCACGTTTAAGGTTAATGCCGCCAATGGCAACGATGGGAATAGTCTTACTTTTATCTTGTCGCTCATTAAGGTCTTCGCCACTATTGAGAGTATGTGCTTTAGGACTTTGCTGTCTTAATGACAACAACTGTTGTAAATTGTCAATTCCCTGAATTTGTCCGGTCATATCTTTAGTCTTAGTGGGGAAAATAGCGCCAATGGCTAAATATGAAGGCTGTAGTTGCTGTGCAAGTAAAAACTCATAACAACCATGAGTGCTGATTCCTAAACGTAAGCCCGCTTGTTGAATCTGTACTAAATCAGCATCAGCTAAATCTTCTTGACCAATGTGCACCCCATAAGCGCCATGCTTTATCGCTAATTGCCAATAATCATTAATAAACAAACGAGTATTATAGTTTTTTGCCAATGCAACAGCGGCAATGATCACTTGCTCTAATTTATCTTGTGCTAAGTTTTTTACCCTTAACTGAATAATCTTTAGCCCTAAAGGCAATAGGCGTTCGAGCCAATACAGTGAATCGATAACGGGATAAAGGCCAAGCTTCTCTCCCTGTAAGGCTAAGTCATTAAAGCTTGGTAAGTCTTGGTATTGCTGCGCTAGTTCATCACTGACTTGCGGGAAATATTGCGCTTGTTTTGGCCATGAAAGTTGCTCGAAAGCACCATAATATTGATGACCGTTAATGCTACTCAGTGGTACGGTTTCGGCTAATCCTTGATTAATAAACGCCTTACTTAGGGTAAACGCATCGCGCAGTAAATAACCTTGCGCTAAAAATGCAGCCAGTGAACTAGCAAAAGTGCAGCCACCGCCATGACTATAATGACTAGCAAGGCGTGGCGAGCTCAGTTGGTAGCGAATGTTTTGTAAAGTTTTGTCTTGGTTATCTTGCTTAATAGTATTTAATTGGTAGTAACATAGATCAATACAAAACTTACTATTGTCGCTGTGTCCGCCTTTAACTATTACCGCTTTAATAGAAAAATCTTTGACAATTTTCTGTGCTAACGTTTCGCTACTGCCTGTAGTGGCCGCTAAGGAACTTGCTTCGGCTACATTGGGCGTAATAATATCTACTTGCTTAAATAAAGGGGTAAGCTCGGTCAGTGATAATGTATTGAAGCTGCCACCAACACTGGCTTGACCAACAGGGTCGTAAACAGTAATAAGTAAACTATTATTTTGTTTTAACTTAGCAATAGTTGTCGTTAACCATTGCACTTGTTCAACATTGGCAATTAAACCAATTTTTACGACGCTGGGTGTTTTATCTTCAAATAACACATCAACTTGTTGCTGTAATATCTCAACAGGTATTGCATTAACTGACAGTAAACTTGTTGAGTTTTGTACGGTATTTGCGGTAATTAAATGGCAAACTTCAACGCCTAAGGCATGACCCGTTTTAATGTCAGCAGCAATGCCGGCACCACCAGAACAGTCGCTACCGGAAATTGTCCAGATTATTGGTTTTTTCTTACTCATATTAATCATGTCAGTCATCAATGTCACTTTTTCATGCGTTTGAATCTAAATAAAAAAATAGCGTAAAGGCTAAGTTAGTTGACTCTACTGCAAGGCGAATACGCGGAGCCTAGTTTACTAGGTGAGCATATTCAACGCAGCAGGAGAGGTTAAGTAACGACGTATTTATTAGCTATTCTGGTGCCAAAACGGTGTATCTAGTGTGGGAGTACTAGGGTGAGCGGTTTGTCTTTGCTCCATTACACCAGCAATATAGCCTTGCTCACCTGCTTTTAAGGCTTGATCGAAGGCTTTAGCCATTAATACCGGATTATCAGCTAGCGCGACCGCGCTATTAAGTAATATACCGTCATAGCCCATTTCCATGGCTAAACAAGCATCAGATGGTTTACCGATGCCAGCATCTAAAATCAAAGTAGCATCGGGTAAACGTAAGCGGATAGTTTCAAGGTTATAGGGATTCATCAAACCTTTCCCTGTGCCAATTGGCGATGCCCACGGCATGATCACTTCACAGCCTAAATCGTATAAACGCTGACATATAACTAAGTCGTCTGTGCAATAAGGTAAGACTTTAAAGCCATCTGCAATTAACTGTTCGGCGGCGCTTAGCAACTCAATAGGATCGGGCTGCAAGTTGTAATCATCACCAATCACTTCAAGCTTTATCCAATCAGTTTTAAAAATTTCACGACTCATTTTCGCTAGGGTTACTGCTTCTTTCGCGGTTTTACAACCAGCCGTATTAGGTAGAAGGTAACCATCAACTTGCTTCACAACTTCTTGTAAATATTGCCAAATTTGTTGACCTGATTTTTCGGCAGGGTTTTGACGTTTAAGTGATAAGGTGACTACTTGTGAGCCACTAGCCAATATGGCTTCTTTCATCACGTGTGGTGATGGATATAAAGCGCTGCCGATAAGTAAGCGATTATCGAGTTGTTGGCCATAGATCTTAAGTGGCATCATTAACCCCCTTGTATTGGCAGTAAAACATCAAGACTGTCGCCATTTCTGACCATGGTAGTGCCATAATCAGCTTTACCAACAAAATCACCATTTAATGCGACGGCAAAAGTACTTTGTTGTTCTTCAATAAAATGCAAGGTTAATGCAGCGCTAACACTAATATGGTTTTCATGAGGCAGTGCATAAGCATTGCCATTAATATGAATGTTCATTAAATTACTTCTTCCATTTGGTTATTTTTTGCGGAAACAAAATCTATAGGTAATAGCTCACTATAAGGCAGCTTTACATCAGATATGGCACTTTCGAGGTTAGCTGGCTTTTCTAAAGCAGCCACTAAGGCTAATACTTGTTTAACTACCACTGGCGATATTAAAAAGCCATGACGGAATAAGCCATTTACCTGAATTAATCGATTTTGGTTATCATGCTCTATCACACTTATTTTTGGTTGGTTATCACTAAATGCGGGTCGGCATTGGCTAACATGCTGGCGAATATTGGCTTCGGCAAACCCCGGATGGACGCTATAAGCGGCGCTTAATAATTCCATCGCTGATCGAACAGTCATTGCCGAGTCATCATCACTTTCTATTTCAGTGGCGCCAACCACATAAAAGCCTTTGCCTTTAGGAGCAATATAAAGCTGATATCTTGGGTGCATCAAACGTATCGGTCTTGAAATATTAACCGCTGGGGCAAATAACTGAAAAAGTTCGCCTCGTACAGAGCGTAAATCTTCTAAAGGTTTGCATGCAGGTTTAGCATTTTTCAGCGTAGCGCCGGTGCCGCGACAATCAATAACTAAATCAAATTGTTGTTGGTGATTTTGTTTAAGGTTATCTTTTTTCAAACTATAACTAACGTTTGTGTATTGTTCACCTTGAACAATGGCGGTAACTAAACATTCACTAAGCCAGTTTAGTTTGTTATTGGTACCTTCTTGCTCTAATTGCTTACGTAATGCTATTAATAAACGTCGATTACCAATTTGGCCTTCTTGGGGTAAATACAAACCCTGATTAAAGCTGCGTCCTAACTCTGGCTCTAGCACTGTTAATTCTTGACGGTTTAGGTTCTGCACAGCATGGTCTGCATAGTTATTGTGTAAATGGCGAACAAAACGCTGATAATCACCTTTGTCTTGCTCATGGCTTACCATAATGGCACCAGTTTGCTGAAAAATAGTGTGTTCGTCTAAACTCGCTAAGAATTTAGGCCATAAGCGTAGTGACTCAAATCCCATTGTGACAATATTCGGTTCACAATGCAGTGATTCGCCAAGCGGCGTTAACAAGCCCGCAGCAGCATAAGCTGCACTGTTATGTGCCAACTTAGTATCTTTATCAAATAAGGTGATTTTGTGCTTTTCTCTTAGTAGAGAAAGTGCCAATAATCGCCCAATTAAACCTGCGCCAATAATAGCTATGTTCATTTTATGATATCCACAATCACATTTAGCATCATACCCGAAGAGAGATCTCGGGTATGATGGTATAGTTTTATTTAGCGGGCTGGTAAATTTCACTACCGGTAGCTTTAAACTCGGCAGATTTTTCTTGCATGGCGAGTTCACGCTCACGTTCTGAACTGAGGATTACGGTTTCATCAAGCAATTTGATCTTAATTTCACCTTTTTCTAGGTCAGCAGCATAATCACGAACTTCTTGTGAGATTTTCATTGAGCAGAATTTAGGACCACACATAGAGCAGAAGTGGGCCACTTTTCCAGACTCTTGCGGCAAGGTTTCATCATGGTAAGCTCGAGCTGTTTCTGGGTCTAAGCCAATGTTGAATTGATCATACCAACGAAATTCAAAACGTGCTTTAGACATAGCATTATCGCGGATTTGTGCACCAGGGTGACCTTTTGCTAAATCACCAGCATGAGCGGCAATTTTATAGGTCATTAAACCTTCCTTAACGTCTTCTTTGTTAGGCAAGCCTAAATGCTCTTTTGGTGTTACATAACACAGCATGGCACAGCCGTACCAGCCAATATTAGCGGCGCCAATACCCGAGGTAATGTGATCGTAACCCGGAGCAATATCAGTAGTTAATGGTCCAAGCGTATAAAATGGTGCTTCGCCACAATGTTCTATTTGCTCTTCCATGTTCTCTTTGATCATGTGTAATGGCACATGCCCTGGTCCTTCAATTATTGTTTGCACATCGTGCTGCCATGCAATTTTAGTTAATTCGCCCAAGGTATGTAATTCGGCAAATTGCGCTTCATCATTGGCATCTGCTACTGAGCCTGGGCGTAAACCATCACCTAAGGAGAATGACACATCGTATTGCTTTAATATTTCACAAATATCTTCGAAGTGAGTGTAAAGGAAGTTTTCTTTATGGTGAGCCAAACACCATTTAGCCATGATTGAGCCACCGCGAGAAACAATGCCAGTAACGCGTTTAGCGGTCATCGGCACATAACGTAATAATACGCCAGCGTGAATAGTAAAATAATCCACACCTTGCTCTGCTTGTTCAATTAAGGTATCGCGGAAAATTTCCCACGTTAAGTCTTCTGCAACGCCGTTTACTTTTTCTAATGCTTGGTAAATTGGTACGGTACCAATTGGTACTGGTGAATTACGCATGATCCACTCACGAGTTTCATGAATATTACGACCAGTTGATAAATCCATTACCGTATCAGCGCCCCATTTAGCTGACCATACCAGCTTTTCTACTTCTTCTTCGATGCTTGAGGTTACTGCTGAGTTACCAATGTTGGCGTTCACTTTGATTAAAAAGTTACGACCAATGATCATTGGCTCACATTCTGGGTGGTTGATGTTTACTGGGATAATAGCGCGACCGCGCGCGACTTCGTCACGCACAAACTCAGGGGTAATTTTCTCTGGAATACTGGCACCAAATGATTGGCCCTTATGCTGCTGTAATAACATTTCGTCTATAACTTCTTCACGCTTTAAGTTTTCACGAATGGCAATATATTCCATTTCAGGGGTGATTATGCCTTTTTTGGCATAATGCATTTGGGTAACGTTATTACCTTTTTTGGCGATACGCATTTTAGGTAAATGTTCAAAACGAATATGATCAACGCCTTCATCAGCAAGACGTTGTTGTGCATATTTAGAACTATTTGATTCTAAGAACTCAACATCATCGCGTGCATCAATCCAACTTTCGCGTAAGCGTGGAATGCCTTGGTGGACGTTAATTTCAACATCGTCATCAGTGTAGAAACCCGAGGTATCATAAACACATAACGGTGCATTTTTTTCATACTGAGGATTATCTTTAGGGCTGCCCGGTAACAGAGTATCGGTTAAGGTGATTTCACGCATACCCACTTTGATGTCGTGAATTGTGCCTTGCACATAAACTTTATTAGAGTTAGGAAAAGATTGATCTGAAACGTTTTTTAAAAAGGCTTCTGCTGCATCACGTTTTTCACGTCTTGTTTGTGGTTTTAGCTGCTTGGTCATGGTCGCACCTTGTTTTTGTTTTTCTGTTTTATTAACAATAAAAATCAGAGAAAGATAAAAATAGGCGGAGCTTGTGGCAAAAAGAGCATTTAACTAGGTGTTGTTAGTAACAGGTTATATATGCTCTTTCTTGTTTCCTACGCAGATATTAATCTGATCAGGTTTACGGATCCCGCTTTCGCGATCTCAGCCTTTGGCACTCCGACAAGTAATGGGTTAAGTATATTTAAATTGATAACACTTAACGAGGCTGATTCTAACTTGAGTAATACTTGTTAAGCAAGCATTAAAAATAGTGGGAATAAGTTAGCGATATAGATAGCGTATATTAATTCTTGATGCTTCAAAATAGTGTTACACTTTTGCTTCACTATTATGAAGGTTATGCCTTTTGCAGTGTGATGTTGCTAAAGAAAAAATTTAATGACTGCTATAATTATAGTAGCCTTTTTGTGCCGGAATAAGTCCCTATTTATTATGTTGTTAGGCTTTTCAAAAATACTATTATTGTCGTTTTCGTTTATATCAATATTCGCTGCTGGACAAGAAAATAACTGCAAAGAGACTTTTACTCTTGGTTTGGGCAGTGTTTGGCCACCTTATTATTATGAAGAGGATGGGATAACCAAAGGCGTCGATATAAAAATTATTAAAAGTATTTTTTCTCAAACGGATATTTGCCTACGTTTTGTGAAAATGCCCTCTAGTTCTCGAGCATTAATTGAGTTAGAAAAGGGCGAAATAGATTTTCTCTACGGTGCTAGCTTTACTCATGAACGTGAAAAATATGCAATTTTTTCACAGCCATACCGTCAGGAAACAATAAGAGTTTTTTGGAGAAAAGGTGAATTTAATGAGTATATCAATGCAAGTTTGGCCGATTTGTTCTTGGCAAAATTTCGAATTGCGACTAACCGAGGCGGTCATATAGGTGGGAGTGGCATAGCATTAACCAAAAAAGAAAATCAACCGTATATTAGCAAAGTACCTACAATTGAAAGAAGAATGAAAATGCTTGTTTTTGATCGTGTTGATTTTACTATTGAAGATGAAGTTGCAGGGCTGTATTACTTGAAAACACATCCTAAAAGTTCGATAGAAATGCATCCGTTCGTTGTTTATCAAAATGAAATATCATTACTGTTTAGTAAAAAAACAATCTCTATAGCCCAAGTTGAAAAAATTAATGTGATCATTAGTCGTAGTAAAGAAAAATATCACGATTTATTAAAAAGTTACTATTAATCCAATGAAGCTTGGGAATGGTAATAGTAAGGCAATTATTTAGGAGCTTATTTGATGATAAAAATTATCAAACCTTCGCAATTTAAAGTTATTCCATGGAAGAATGGTCAAGGTGAAACTACGGAATTAGCGATAAACACTACGGGTGATCTTGACCATTTTGATTGGCGCTTGAGTATTGCCACTGTTGCTAGTGATGGTTTTTTTTCTGACTTTAGCGGTTATGATCGTAATCTTGTACTAATTGAAGGTAATGGAATTAGCTTAAAGCATGATGATAAACAGGTTGATGTATTGAAAAATCGACTTGATATAGCAAGCTTTTCAGGTAGCTGTAAAACCTATGGTAACTTGGTAAATGGTGTGATTAAAGATTTTAATATTATGACAAATAATACTAAATTTTCAGCTAATGTACACTGCTATGATGAATCAAAAAAAGTTGTTATTAGGCTCACTAGCACTAGTCAATGTTTTGCTTATAGTCTAACGGATGATATTGCTGTTGAAATTTCTACCAAAGAAAATACCCTAGTGCCGGTGAGACACTTACTGAAATTATCAATACAAGATATGGAGCTTGCAAGTGAGGAGTTGCTTGTAGAGATAACAGGTAACAATATGATTATTATAGAATTAGAAAGAGTATAGTGATTAAAAAGGAGTTTAAATAAGCTGACTCTTTGGATTTGATTAATAAAGTTACTGACTTAGTTACCGGGATAAAAAATAAAAAAGCAGTAACCGGTTATTGAGTTACTGCAAGCCTTGAGGGAACAAGATTAATCTTCGTTTGCTGTTTCTTTATTTTCTGTTGTTTGTTCTACTTCTTGTTCTTTTTTATCTTGATGGTCTTCGCCACCACATCCGCCACAACAACCCATAATATACTCCAATAAGAAAAAATAATGACAACATAATACCCGAGTAATTCACTCGGGTATTTGATCAAGATCAGGCTTTACCTATTCTCTAAATGATTAAAATCAAGTAGCTCAGCAGATTCCCCATGGTACTCTTTATATTAAGCATGAAAAAATGCTAATAAGCCTTTCAATAGAGGCTAATTTTACCTGTTTTTAATAGCAAAACTTCGTTAACGCAGATTTTAATTTGAGGCTAAGATTTTCGACATCTTTAGCATTTCCAAGCACCAATTCTGTGGTATCTTTACTTTTTTGTGACAAGGAGAATATTTGAGCCATCATGTTGTTTACCCCTTTAACTGCTTGTAACTGTTCACCTTGATTGTAATTAATAAATTCATTTTTGCTGATGATGTCGGTAAATGAACCCATGATAACGCAAAGGCTCTGTTCTGTTGTTTTAATCGTTTCTGCGCCATCATCGGCAAATAACGCATTTTTTCTCATTTGTGCTGCTGCTTCATCTGTTGCTTGTCTTATATTCGCGATGACAGATTCAATTTCAACCGTTGATTCTTGTGTACGTTGAGCTAAAGATCGTACTTCATCGGCAACTACAGCAAAACCTCGGCCTTGTTCGCCAGCTCTTGCTGCTTCTATTGCCGCGTTTAAAGCGAGTAAATTTGTTTGCTCTGCGACGGCTTTTATTACCGTTAATACCGAGTTAATTTGTTGACCATGCTCTCGTAAAACATGCATTTGATCTGCAGAATGGTTAATCGCCTCCGCTAACTGTTTTATTTGTAGTGCTGACTTTTTAACTCTGGTAATGTTGTTAGCTGCGTGTGTGTCAGCACCCTTACTAACTGTAATGGTTTCTTCGGTATGTTCTTGAGTTATTTCAACTGCCTTTGTCATTTGTTCAATAGAAACAGTGGCGTTAGATAGCTCATCTTGAGTACAGCTTACCTGGCCTTTAGCTTCCATACAGGCTGTTAAGGTATTGTCTGTTGCATTGTCTAACGAAGAACCAATATTGGAAATTGTGTTAATAAATTCAACAATTCTATCCATCATGGTATTAAAACTGCCGGCAATATCACCAAATTCATCCTGGCTATTTAGCGTTACACGGAGTGCTAGGTTCGATTGCTTTTCGACGTTGATTATTGTTTGTTGAAGGTGTTTCAGTGGTTTACTGATTGATCTAAATATTGACAAACCTAACAGTAAAATAGCTAAAGCAATGCAACTGACTACCAACAAAAGCGTTCGGTTTGTTTTCGAGGCTAATTGTGCATTTGTTATTATTTCTTCATGAGCCAGCTCTTTTTGTAAAACTACTAATTGATCTAATTTCAGCAGGAAGGGTTCAAGTACCCCATACATCTGTAAGTCAACAAAGTTTCCCATACTATAAGAAGATGCTTCAGCCATGAAAGCAGAAATTTTGTTAATAGCCTCGACACTATTTTGATACAAAGGATCCATGCTTTTAACGATAGCTATTTCTTGGGCAGACAAGTGGCTAGCGTTATAGTCTTGCCATTGCTGATGTATTGTTTTTTTGGCTATATCGACTTGCCTTTGAGAGTCTTGCCACAATGCCATACCACTGCGGGCTTTATGGGCTATGTCAATAATGTCAGAGGTAAAGGTTCTAATTATTAAGTTCAGTCGTTGCGTTTGGCTCAGTCTAAATTCAAGCATATGTTGAGAGCTTTGATAGCGTTCAGCTGTTATTTTCATACTGGCAAAAATTATTGCACTGAATATGAGTAAAGGGACTAGTGATAATATGATCAATTTGCTGCTTACACGTGCGAACATTTTCATGTTAAATCCAATAGTAACTGCATTTGGCTTTAAATAGCCTTAGAAATGTGGGTAAATTAACAAGTAGATATGACGGGAGTGTTACGGTGAGATGACAGTATGGTTACAAACCAAGTGCTAGATATTTTTTAATTAACCTGAGCTTTGTTTAAGATATAGTTACACCATTGAAATATATGGATTAAATTACTTTGATATCTCTAGCTTGATAGTTTTACTTAATTCAAGGCAAATTTGCGCGTCAATAGCTAGCCTATTGCAAACGAATTTAACGTAGAAGTTAGTAAAAATAGCTGCTAGAGACACATTTATTAAGCAGAGTTCAGGTTAATTCATAGGCTTACGGCAAAAAAGTGATAAATCAATCAAAGCAATAATAGTTGAGGTTCAATTTTGATTACTCGTTATTTTTACTTTTATCATTTTTAGGTAGTGTCGACAGTCTAGAACCAATTAAGCTAGCGACTAAAATGGCAAGGTAAAATTGTCCAATTATCGCTTCTAAGTAGACTAAAAATCTTGCAACGGGTAACGTTGGGGAAATATCACCAAAGCCTAAGGTGGTAATAGTAACAAAAGAGAAATAAACAAAATCAGGGAATAAGGTAAACCATTGTCTCTGCTCAGACATCACTTGAAATGAGCTGGGAAATTCAAGTTGCAATAAAGTATAAGTTACTGCCCAAATTAAACCTAATAATAAGTAAAGACAAATAGCACCAAGTATTTTATTACCATCAATCTCACCGGTAAATAAAACCTGTTTGGCTGTTTTGAAAGCGGTAAAAATAAAAAAACTCAGTAATAATATCAGGTAAAACTGATCAAACCCCGCACTATCAAGCCAATTAGATGCCATAGAAATAGATAAAATAGCGAGAGGGAAAATAAAGGTTTTTCTTAAAAAAAATCGCTTAGACTCTACGCCCCAAACGGCAACTAACAATGTGATTACTGTAGTTGATTGCATTAATCGTTGTACAGAGTCACCAAAAAATTGCTGCGCTAGTGCAGTACCTAGTAATAAGAGTATTAATGCAAAAGTAAGGTAGATAAAGTTATCTTGTTGATCCATGCTTTTCACAATTAATACTCTTTAATCTTATTATAGCAGATGATATTTTTTCGAACTAAACTGATAGCTCAATGCGTGGTTGTGAATTTTCACTACTGTCTATTTTCGGTGAACATAACAATAATCTTGATGACGCAACATTGCCATGTTTGATGATATATTCTTTGAATGCTTCTTCACGCTGCTCGCCGATTTCCTTGAGTTGTTTTATGTGACTTTTATCGGTCACTTTACTACCTGATTTAAGATTAATATCTGCAGGAGTACTAATAGCGCAAATATTCACTCGTGTCTTTTCTTGGTCTTGCATTAAAGCGATAAAGGCTTGTAAATAAGCCTGTTGATCTTCACTTATCGAAATTTGTTTAGCCTGATAGGGTAAATCCTCAAAGCGTAATTTAAGGGCGAATTCACCAACAGCCATGGCAGCAGAAACAATATTGGCATAGGGAACAAAGGTTTTTAATAAGTAGTCTTGCGTCGCCATCCAAATGGCTTTTTGTGTAATCAAACTAACAATACTGCTCATGCCAAATTGAGGATCGGAAGTTGAGCCAGATAAAGGTACATCAAGCTCTACATTGCCATCACTATCTTTTAACATACCTAAGGCCATATTTAACGGTAAAGCGCCTTGATCTATTAATGCGCCCGCTTCATCGCTATCAGCTATGCCCGTTTCCAATCCTTGTAATAGTATAACGACATTGCCATCAAGTTGTTCCCCCTCGAGCGTGACATCAATACCAGTATTAAGTTGGCCACTTTTTAACTCTATTTGCATCGCTTGCTGTGTGTAAGTAGAAACAGCACGTAAAGACAATTCTTTCAAAAAGCCTTCTAAGTGATGTATTGGTTTTTGTGAAAAGGGCTGGCTGAAGCCTTTAAAATCAAAATGTGCGTACTTATTACTGCGGCCAACTAGCTCAAACGGTGTTTGATTACCTTTCTTATCTTGAGCGTTACTCAACGCGCCGAGAGTTAATTTATCGATAAACAACTTACGCTTAGCTGCAGGCTCGACACTGTTATCTAAAAAGGATAGTTGAGTATCATTGATTAATGTTAATTCATTTAATGAGACAATAAACTCAGCCTTGGTGGCATTTATTTCTTGATCTACTTGATCTACTTGATCTACTTCTTCGATAACTTCTTCTTGTTCTGCTTTAGTTACTGGCAATGCGACTAAGTTTGAAATGACTTTTTCTTTATTTAAAATTACCTGACTTTGCAGACTATCGAGTTGTATTTGATTAACAGCCAAGTAGTGCTCACTGATGATGATGTCACTAATGCTAAACTGCTTAAGTTTCACTATAGGTGGTAGGTCAGTGTCTTCATTTTTGGAAGCAAAAATGTTATCAATAATAAACTCAGCTATTTTTACTTCTGCAGTGTCAGTGAAGTGAAAGCTCATATTGTTTAAGGCTAATTGCTCGAAGTAAGCTAATTTTTGACTGGGTTTGTTATGATAAACACTGGCTTTATTTAGGGTGATTTTCCCTTGACCGCTTAGTTCAGTTATTTCACCTTGATTCAAGGTTAACTTTAAGTCATTAATGTTCTGTTGTAGATTATCTAAAGTAAAAAACTGCTGCTCATAACCGACCACAAGATTTTTGTTGGTTATCTCTGCTGCTTTTAAGTGCAGCTTAATTTGTTCAGTTGTGATTGCAATTGACTGCTCGCTTACTAATGAAAATGCACCACTAAGTTCAGATAAGTCTTCCACATAGCGTTGTAACTTAGCTATAGGATAATCAATTATTGCTAACTGGGTGTTAACCTCTCCTTGCCCTTGTTCAAAACTGGCATCGACATCTAGCGTAAGCTCTGTGCCATCAATAATACTCTTTAGGTTTATGTTAGCTTGTTGAGACTGTTCACTTGCTTTTACTTGCGTGATTAACAAGTTGTTTATGACAACCTGGTGAGGATTATTATTATTTTCTATATCAATGTTAATTTGGCTAAAATCTAATTTGGGCAATATGAGTTGATAATCAAATGATTTAGGCTCAGTTTCAGTGATCTTTTCTTGGCTTTCATTGCTGCTGTTTTGTTTGTTTAGGTCGATTCCGGCAATAACTAGTTGCGTTGCTGTTTTTTTAATTTTTATATACGCGTTATCTAATTGAAATTTGCTAATCACTATTTTGTCAAAGAATAAGCGGAACAATGTTAAGCGAATGCTTAATTCATTTATTGAAAGTACTTTTTCTTCTTTATTCAGGTAAAGCGTTAAATCGCTAATGGTAAGCTGACTCATAAAGGGGTTATAGCGAATACTCGTGTCAGAAGATAACGTCAGTCCCTGCTCAACCAGTATAGGGGTAATGAAATATTTACTAAGTGGTGAAGAAATGGCCCAAATAAGAAGGTAGAGGCCAACAAATAGCGTGGTAATTATTTTAACTGGTTTACTGAAATAAATAGGTGACTTTTTAACAGAAGAAGAAGTGTTCATATGGGTGAGTTTTTATCCTAAAGGGAGTTGAATGGTAACAGATAATCCTTTAGTTTCATTGTTTTTGGCGAAAATATTACCTTGATGAGCAATAATGGCTTGTTTGGCTATAGCCAACCCTAAACCCGTGCCACCCGTATTGCGATCTCTAGCAAGGTTAACCCGATAAAAAGGCGTAAATAATTCGGTTAAAGATTGCGGCGGTACACCAATACCATTATCACAAATAATCAAGCTAACAGTTTTTTCATTAACGGATAAGGCTACGTTCACAGTACTGTGTTCAGGGCTATATTTTACCGCATTCGTTAACACATTACTGATGGCACTAAACAGTAAATTAGGATCACCGGGAAGCTCTACTGCTATTGTTGGATCTAATGTAATTATTATTGATTTATCATTGGCAATAAATTGTTCTTCGCGAATTATATTTTGCAATAAAGCAGTAAAATCAAGGTGTTCTTTCTCGATAGTTTGTAAAGTGTTCTCTAAGCGTGATAAGACTAATGCTTCTTCAATCATCTTATTTAGGCGATCTACTTCTAACTGACAGCGTTGTAAATATTGCTCTCGAGTTGATTTGGTAGTGGACTCTTGCTGGGCTAATCCTAGTGCCATTTGCAAACGTGTCATTGGGGAGCGTAATTCATGGGAAACATCGCCAAGCAAACGTTGTTGTGCGCTTTGATTTTGTTGCAACTGCTCAGCCATTTGATTAAAGCTGTTAGCTAGTTGGCCTAATTCATCATTGCGTTTTGTAATACCCTTAACACGTGTTGCTAAATTTCCTTTACCTAACTCTGTAGCTGCTTTTTTTATCGTAGCAATGGGTTTGCTAAAAGAACGTGCTAATAATAAACAAAGTATAAAACTAATAAAAACGGGAATAGCAACGCGCCCCCATGAAGGAAGCGCTTGTACTAGTTGACCAAAATTTCGTTTGTGCTGTTTTCGTGAAATAAACAATTGGTATTTTTGTTTATTGATTTTTATTGTTACAGGTCCAATTAGGCGGGTATGAGAAAAAACACTGGTAATGGCTTGATCAAATACTTGTTCATTAAGATAGCGCGTAAGTGCTTGTTGATGCTTTGGCGGTAATAGAAAAAGACTGGTAACAGTTGAATTATTTTCAACACTTTTAAACCATAGGTTAAAAGGTGCTTTGATAAATCTTTGCAGTTTTGTTTGTAGCAGTTTGTCGATATTTTTTATCTTACTTCGTTCAATTTTTCTTGCCGTATTGTGAAGTTTGCGAAGTTCATCATGCAGCGGTGCTTGGCTAATAACTGTATTGTACGCTTCACTTGATAACTGATGGGAAATAAAGCGGGTACTAAAAATAGACGTAATAGCTATAAGCCAAAACCAAGCGAATAGCTTGATGCTAAACGAGGAAAATAACACTTTAATTTTTGCAAACCGTTTCATTGTTTAGCTACTTTCGCCTGTTAAAAATAAATAGCCAGCGCCACGTATCGTTTTAATTTTTTCTATAGCGCAATAAGGAGAAAACTTACGGCGAATGTTACCTACATGGACATCAATACTGCGATCAAACGGCATTAATTTTCGATTTAGCACTTGTTTCGAGAGTGTTTCTTTGGCTATGATCTGTCCGTGATGTTCCATCAGCACCATTAAAATTTGATATTCGGTACCCGTTAACGTTATAGGATTGGTTTGGCATGTTACGGATCTTGTCGCATGGTTAAGTTCAATGTTATTAACCGATAATATTGTATCTTCACAGCGTAAAGCTTGTTGGTTTTGTTGAGTTACGATATTAATACGACGTAAAATGGCATGTATCCGAGCTAATAACTCTTGGTGGTGAAAGGGTTTGGCTAAGTAATCGTCAGCACCTAACTCTAAACCCCGCACTTTGTCATTGTTATCACCTTTAGCTGTCAGCATGAGAATAGGGGTTTTATATTCGCTGCCAAGTGCTTTTAACACTTCAAAACCATTGAGTTTTGGCATCATCACATCAAGTAGAATAAGATCGAATTTGCTATTATATGCGAGCTCTAATCCTGACTGGCCATCAAAACAGCACTGAACAATAAACCCTTGTTGGGCTAAATAATCGACTAATAGCTCAGCTAATTCATGATCGTCATCAATGAGTAATATTTGTTTTTTATTCAAGTGAAGCTCCACATTGGTTTATATAGCCATTACCATTCAAAGTGCTTTGAATAATGCTTCAAAATTGGTAATAGATATAACCATCTTATCCTATTTCTTATCGGTAGATAATTCGTTCTGACAACATTTACTCAATCTTTACACTGACTTTACGTATCTTAGCATTGCGTTATCTATACTGAGTAACTGTTATTCAACGTGGTATAACAAAATTACCTTTTGGAGAAAATTATGAAAATGACTAAATCAATGAGAACACTCTTTTCAACTGTAGCGGTATGTATTGTCATCGTCTTTGCAAATGTTGCAAGTGTTAATGCATCAAATAGTGATATGGCTTTTGATTCACCGATAGATCACCAGAGAAATATGCATAAGGTGAAGCGTATGGCTAAGGCACTATCATTGAGCGAACAACAACAAGTACAAATAAAGGCTATAAAAAGGCAAGCAAAAGAGGAGAGTCAATCTCTGCGTGTGTCTATGAAGCAATTTAAAATCGCAGAGAAAAAGTTACTGCAAACAGAAACCTTTAATGAGCAAGCATTTAGTGAATTACACGAAGCATACCAACCTACTTTTGCACAAATAGCGTTAACCAAAGTAAAAATTAAACATGCTATTTTTAATGTTTTGACGGAAGAACAGCAAGAGAAATGGCTAAAAATGACTAAAGACCATAAAAGAAATACTAAAAAAACTCGCGGTTAAATTTTTATATATTGATACCAGTTAATTAAGTTTGTGATCTTGTTGTACGTAGGAAAAACATTTCAGGGTAAGGCGCTCGATTGAGTAATAGCTGGCTATTAGGATTGAGAGCAACGCCGACATGGACTCTTTTAACCAGTATAAGTGAGCAATAATTTAATCAAATTAGTATTAGTCGAGAATAATAGGGCTATTAGAGTAAGGTATTGATTGAAGGAAATAGGTATAAATGAAGAGCTTTTAGCTTTCTAAGCTAAAAGCAAATACTTTAGCCATTTGACTTTCAACCGGTTTTTCATCAACTTTTGCAGGTAAAAAGCGCCATTTTTTAATTGCAGTTCGTATTGAGTTTTTAAAGTAATTAACTTTGTTGTGTTGAGCAAATCTTATATTTTTGATCTGACCATCTACATCAATGGTAAAGTTTACTTTTACTTCTATTTCAATCCCTTTACGTTTTGCTACACTAGGGTAAATAGGGTCAACTGACTTAACTTGTTCTGCGCTATGCCACACAGGAGTTATGGGTGTAATTAACTTGTTTGTCATAACAATAGGCTGAACCCATTCTTGTTTTTGTCTTGAAATATGGTCAATAAATTTTGTGCTTCTATTGGCTTGATTACCGTAGAGAAAGTTATTTTTCTTGCTATTTATGATTGATGAATCAGCTAACAGTTTCGTGTGTGGACTTTTGCTTGTTATAGGAATTTTTTTAGCTTTAGCCATTTTAGTAATAGGCGCAATCGCTAATTTAGCAATTTCAGGTTGGTATGGGTTGGCTAATGATGGCTCTCTATGAAAATCAGTACGTAGAAATGCTTTCTCAACCATTGACGTTTTAGCAGTGGTCAGTTCTTTTCTAAGATGATTAGATTGACTCGTCGTTAATGGTCCATTATCTAACTGGGTAATTAATGGCGTAGTATTGTTGAGGGACGGTTGTTGCTGAATTACGATCGCTGTTGTTAGAGTTTGTTTAGTTGATTGTTGATTTTGGATTAAGATATCTTGCGATTCTAACGGTGTAATCAAGTCAAAAGCACTCAATATATTTGACTTATTTACTTGGGGAGTCAGTAATTGCTGAGCAATAGAGCTATTAGGTATCTCTTTATCTATTTGGCTAATGGATTTATCTGTTTGACTTGTCTTATTTGAATCCTGCCATGGTTTTTCATTATACCAAATGTCGAGTAATGGCATGGTTAATAACTGCTTACTTGATAATAATAATACTGAAAATATGATAGTCACACTAGCAAACCATTTACTGATGTTGTTTTTGGGTGCACAGTGATGATCAACTAAACGAATAACTCGTTGTTTTAAGTCTCCACCAGATGCGGCCATTGCTAAATCAGGAATTGTGTGATGGTGAGCTTTAGTACATAAAGAAGCGGTATCAGCTAAGGTGTGAGCATAAGCAATAGCATCACCACAATGTTGCACGGCAATATCATCGCTGCAATATTCACGTTCATTACGCATTTGCTTAGATACCCAATGCACAGCTGGATGGAAAAATAATAAAATTTCCACTAGTGTCTGAAAAAAGTTAACTAAGTAATCATGACGACGTATATGGGCTAATTCATGCAGGAGGAGCATTTCCAATTGTGGCGTACTTAAACCGCTTACCATGCTTGCAGGTAATAGTACTACAGGCTTAAGCCAACCAATTGCCATAGGCACTTCAACTTTTAATGAAATTAATAATCGAGGTGTAATAGTTAATTGAATTTGCTTAGCTAATTCATTAAATCGAGTTTGTAGCTTTTGACTCGGTGCAACGGCGTTTTGTTGTGGCAGTTTATTTACACTATAAATCTCTAATGATAACTTGGCCGCAAGTAAGGTAATTGTTGTTAGCCAAAAAATTGCGATATAAGGTAAAAATGAAGGCAGTAATGCGGTTAACTCTTTATAGCTAAAAAAAGCATCTGGCTGCTTTAATTCTTGTATGAATTCACTTAACACTAATGAGTTAGCTATTATATTAGTGGGTGAGCTCTCAGTTTGATAGATAATAGCAAAAGTAATTATTGGTAATATCAAGTTAACAGACATTGCCAAAGTTGACAAAGCATAGCGTAGTTGAGGTTTATGATTGTTGAAAATAAGTAATGCAGACTTTAATACCGCAGCCACTAACAATCCTTGCCACATAAAGTGCAATAAAGTCAGTGATAAACTGGTTAAGAAGGGGCTTGTCGATAAAAGTGTTAGCATTAATTATTCAAAACTATTTTTCTAAAGAATTAAGCAATTGACGAATATCGTCTATTTCTTCAGCAGAAGTTGACTCATCAATAGCACGCATAACTAATTTTGATGTAGAGCCACCAAACGCTTTACTGATCAAATCTTTAATTAAAGAAGATTGTGTATGGGTTTCACTATTTGCTGCGGCATATACATGAGCACGATTAGTTTCGTCGCGAATAACAAGGGCTTTTTCATGCATTATTTGTAATATTTTTAATACAGTAGTGTAGCCAGTTTTTTGTGTAGTACTAACAGTATCATGTATTTGTCTAACGGTAGCGGGACCCATCTGCCAAAGAATATTGAGTAAAGTTAACTCCGCTTCTGTTGGCTTTGTTGGCTTTACTACTGATTTATCGCGCGCCATGTTTTGTTTGTCCTTTAATGGAAAGTTAATATATTGGTTTTATAGAAAAAAAGTTCTAAATTACGAATGCAGTCGTAAGAATTATATGCTCATCGTATCCTGTGTTGAATTAATGAGCAACTTTTTTATTTTTCATTATTAGCAGGTATTAGGTTTGCATATAACTCACCTAAACGAGTAATTGTTTTTGGGCCGGCTTCAGGAGTGAATTTAACCATATTAGGTGCAAACGTGCTTACAACGGTAGAGCCTAATTTGAATCGCCCCATTTCGTCGCCTTTTTTAAAAGTGATCGCATCAACCCCTTTTGCTGGATATTGCCATCTAAAAATATCACTACCCGCTGGCGGGGTTATAGTGCCTGCCCATGTGGTTTCAATACTAGCGACAATGGTTGCACCTACAAGCACCATGGCTAACGCGCCATGGTCGGTATCAAATATGGTTACTACGCGTTCGTTACGCGCAAATAAATCGGGAACATTGCTAGCAGTTAATGGGTTAACTGAAAATAATTCTCCTGGTACATAAATCATTTCACGCAAGGTGGCAGCCATTGGCATATGAATTCTATGGTAATCTTTTGGCGCTAAATAGATACAAGAAAACTTACCTTGCTGAAAAGGAGCTGCAGTTCTAGAATCGCCACCTAATAAAGAGGTTAGGCTGTAATTAAAACCTTTTGCTTGAATAAGCTTACCTTCAACTATATCTCCTTGCTGTGAAATTGCGCCATCTACTGGGTAGCATAAAGAATCGCTATCGGGATCAATTGTACGTGCACCGCTCTCTAATTCTCGGGTGAAAAAATCGTTAAAGGTTTCAAAATCACTGGCTTTCTTAAGTTTAGCCTCGCTCATATTAATACCATAAGCGTTGATGAAAACATCAATCAATTTAGTGGTTAGCCAGCCCATTTTTGCCGCAGCCAGTTTACCTACCAAACGTGAAATTGCATGCTTTGGCATCGCATACTGTAATGCTATTTTAATTTTGTCACCGATTGTATTTTTTACAGGTAATGAGCTTGAAGATAAGTTTTCTGAAGACACTTTCTTTCCTTTAGTTTATAAATCGATTAATCATTAAATCGTGAAGTTAATTTGTTTTCGCCTAAACTGGCTAAAATGCGTTGGAAACTTGATAACCGTTTAGGATTGATTTGTTGTTCATTAGCGCCGGTTAATGCACAGCCAGGATCGTTGATGTGTTTACAGTCTCTAAATTTACATAGACCCATAAATTCTTCAAACTCTTTAAAGCCATTAAAAACTTGTTCAGGCGTTAAGTGCCATAAACCAAATTCTCGAATGCCGGGGGAGTCAATTAAATCACCGCCGTCGTCAAAATGGTATAACCTAGCAACGGTGGTCGTATGCTGCCCTAAACCGGAATTTTGTGATACTTCTTTAGTGACAACACCCAGATCAGGCATTAAAGCGTTAACTAAGGTTGATTTACCAACACCGGATTGACCAACAAAAATGCTAATATGTTGATTAAGTTGTGCTTTTATTCCACCAATACCTGCATTTGTTTTGCTGCTAGCATGAAGCACTTGGTAGCCTATATCTCGATAAATTTGTAATTGCTGTTCAATTTCATCTTGCTCTACTTGGCTAAGTTGATTAAATAAATCAGTTTTATTTAATACGATAATAGGCGTAATACCAGTTTGTTCTGCGGCAACTAAATAGCGGTCGATTATGTCACTATTAAAGGCTGGCAATAGTGAAGAAACTATCAATATTTGGCTAATATTGGCGGCAATGGGTTTTACGCCATCGTAGACATCAGGGCGGCTTAATACGGAATCACGTTCGTGCACTGCTTCGATAATACCTCGAATACTGTGTTGTGTTTCTTTGCCTAAGCGCCAAAGTACCTTGTCACCACAAACTAATGAGTGAATAGAACGACGTAAATTACAGCGATATATTATGCCATCAGTACTTTCAACATCAGCATGCTGACCAAAGCGACTAATGACGATGCCATTTTGAGCGACGCCTAAGTCATCATCTTGCCATTGTTCTTTATCTACTTTAGGGCGTAATTTTTTGTCATGATTGGCTTTAATCCGACGTTGTTGACCGTGAGTTAGTTTTTTCTTAGCCATTACTATTGCTGCGACCAGATAAGGTTGATCATTTTATTTAATCCTAGTTATTTGTCAGCTATTATACTTATAATTACTATCTATTGCTTGTGCAATTTATAATACCAAGATTAAACTTGGTACAAGGGACACTTATGACATGTAGCGACACCAATTTAATTTGGCTTGATTTAGAAATGACAGGGCTAGAGCCTGAGATAGATGTAGTCTTAGAAATTGCGACTATTATTACCGATAGTCAGTTAAATATCTTAGCTGAAGGGCCGGTATTTGCTATTAGTCAATCGGACAAAGTACTCGATAATATGAGTGATTGGTGTATTGAGCATCATGGTAAATCAGGTTTAACGCAACGTTGCCGAGAAAGTAAAGTGAGCCTAGCAGAGGCTACCAAACAAACTATAACGTTTGTTGAACAATATGCGCCAAAGGGTAAATCACCTATGTGCGGCAATAGCATAGGGCAAGATAGGCGTTTTATTAATAAATACATGCCTGACTTCGAAGACTGTTTCCATTATCGTAATTTGGATGTGAGTACGGTAAAAGAGCTTGCTCGCAGATGGAAGCCAGAAGTGTTAGATAAAGTTGTTAAAACAGGTGCACATTTAGCCTTAGATGATATTCGTGAATCTATCGATGAATTAAAAGTATATCAAGCGCACTTTTTTAACATCTAGATTGATCTGAACAATAGCAAGAGTAAGTGATTATTAAATGGTTACTAATATCAAAAAAGACTAAACCGCTTGTGTGCTTGGTAAGCACAAACACTTTGGAAATTTAGTATTTGTGCTTTAAACCTATTGCTAGCTGTTCTCTATAAATTACCAAATTTACCGTTTGAATTTTTCCATTGTTCTTGTGGCGTAATGGTTTCCATCACGTCCCAATGCTCAACAATTTTTCCACTTTCTACGCGGAATAAATCATAAAATGATGTAGGTTTACCTGCAAAAAATCCCTCACTGACACTTAAAACAAAATTACCCTCGCCTAATATTTTATGATTAGTGGTATACACCATGGTAATGCCATTTTTTGCCAGTGCTTCAAGCGCTTGCCCTAAACCTGATAAGCCATCAGCAATCATGGTGTTATGTTGAAGGTAGCGATCACCATCAAAAAATGAGCTTAACTTATCAAATTCACCTTTGACTAAAATAGTATCAACAAAATTAGCCACTAATGCTTTATTTTCTTCGGTTTTAGCTAAGTCTTTAACCTCAGTAGGGCCATCTATTTGAGTACGGCCACTTGGGTTAGGCGTTGTTGATTTTCTATCAAGGTTATCCCAATGCTCAACAATTAAACCATTTTCAAATTTGAACAAATCAAACCCAATTTTAGGACCAAAAAAGTTGTAATCGGTATGGGTAAATACATAATCACCATCACTAAATGAGCGTATTACATTCACCTTTGCGCTGTTTTTAGGTAAGGCTTGTAGTACCGCGCCAAAGCCAGCCAGCCCGTCTGCTACCGCTAAATTGTGCTGTGTGTATGTGGTTGAGTTTACATAACCAACTGCACTTTGATCACCTGTTTCAATACTGTTAAGTAAGGCAACGACTTTTTCTTTGTTTGATAGCTTCACATTATTCTCCGAATTAATTGATGTATATTCGCAAGATGCCAGGGTTAATAATCCGGCCACAACAACGGTTAAAAGGCTTTTTTTCATCATATTCTCCTCAAAATTAAGATGAGGTAATTGTATGCTTTTGCCTAATGAATATTCAGGTAGATCAATGCAGAAAAATGGTAAATAGCTAACCTTCTATGGATTTTTTAAATTGAGAGGGGGTAAGGAGTGTGTTTTTTTTAAAGTATTTGACAAAGTTAGTGACTTCATTAAAACCTAACTCATCAGCGAGTTGTTGAACTCTAATATTTTCTATAGATAATTTTCGCTTGGCTTCTAAAATAATGTGAGCATCAATTAATTGTTTAGTTGTTTGTTTGGTTGCCAATTTACATGTTTGATTAAGTGACTTATATGTCATGTGAAGCATGCTAGCATACACTTTTGCATCACGTACTCTGGTATGGTTTTTTTCCAATAATGCCATGAATTGATTAAAGGTGTTTGCACGAGATTCGCTTATATGCTGCTCGTAAAACTGTGGGCGGGCACTCGTTAACTTAGTTAATAACGCAGAAAATAATAAATTTAAAAAGCTCAAGTCAGTTTTTGTTAATTGGTATTCTTTGTGAATTTCTGCCAATAAAGCATCACAAGTACTTTTCGTTTGTTTTGCTAAAGAGAATGTCGGTGAATTCGATTTAAGTAAATGGCTAGGAGCAAACAAAGGCGTTTTCATTGTTGAAAAAATAGTAGTAAGAAACTCATCGGTGAAAATAATTAATTTGCCTTGTGGTTGATTAATTAAGTCAAAGGCATGTACTTGGTTTTTGTTAATGAAAACAATACTTCCTGCCTGAACCGAGTAAGTATTAAAGTCGATAAAGTGTGTGCCACTTCCTTGTGTTATATACAATAAGTTATGAAAAAATACTCGATGAGGTTTTGTGGCAAAATTTATCAACTCACTGCTAGAACGCTGGTATATATCCGACAATTCAATTATTTCTATGCCAAGATTTTTATGGTTTTTAGGGCTAAATTTAATTTCAGGTATTTTCATTAATAGATCTAGTAACTTATATTAGTCTCTAATTAACCTCAACTCTGGATAAGAGTTGAACAATTTGCCCAGCTAGCGATCAGATTTTTCGATTAACACTATTTTAAAGAAAATCAGGTTAATTAGCTAAATTTAATCAACAGGGTCTACTTTAACAAAATGCATATCACGGTATTCATGCTTATTACCTGCTTCGCGTTTAAAAGGTGTTAAATCAAAGTTTGAAACTTCGCCATTAACATTTAACCTGAAATGAATAAAGGCATCGCTAGCAGCATTTTTATTATCCCAACGAATAACAAAAGAATGCTCATTAAAAGGCTCTAAAATACCCTGTAGCGTGATCATTTTAGCACTGTTAACACGTAAGCCTTTCGTGGTGTTTTCAATGACAATGTCACCAAACCAAGTATCTTGGAACGTGCCTGAGTAGGCCTTATTAGGTAAAAGTGTTTTGCCTGAACCTTTGGGTTTTTTATGCTTAGCCAGATATTTTTTACGTTTTTCTGTGCGTTCTTTCTGATAATCTACTACCCAATCCATTTGTTTAGCATTAGGAATAAAGCCCCGTAAAATGGTCTGCATTACCGCCGAACGGGCACCGGAATTGTCGCCATTATTAAGGAGTACTACACCCAGCTCTAATTCAGGAATTAAGGCCACATAAGCTTGCATGCCAGACAGGGTGCCAGTGTGAGAAATAAGCTCATAGCCTAAAAAATCACTCTTACGCCAAGCTAATCCATAAGTCCTAAAATGACTATGATTGCGAGCCGCTTCTTCTTTAGATAAAGGTAAAAGGGTATGTGATTGCCACATGTTATTTAATTGCTTAAAACTAAATGCCGCATTGTCTGTTTCATTATTTTTTGTGTCTAAAAAAGCCTGTAACCAGTTAGTCATGCTACTTGCATTACAAACGATGCCTCCTGCCGCAGCTGACACCAGTGCTTGGCCACTAATGCCATTGCGTGGGATTTTAAAAAGCTTACCATTGCGCTCACCATGAGGTATGGCAACATTTGTTAGTGCTGCTTCAGGCATATCACCAGCAAAACAATTCATCTTTAACGGTTTAAAAATACGCTTGGCAACAAAGTCTTCCCATGACATGCCGCTCACTTTAGCCACTAGTTCACCTGCGGTAATGTACATTAAATTACTATAAGCATATTTACTGCGAAAGCTGTATTGGGGAGTGAGGTGGCGTAAGTTGCCAATAATTTCTTCACGGGTAAAGCCTGAAGGCTCAGGCCATAACATGCTATCGCCAGCACTACTCACTAAACCGCTTTTATGGGTTAATAAATCTTCAATGGTGTATTCGCCAGTAACCCAGTGGTCTTGCATTTTGAAGTTGGGCAAATAATCAGTCACTTTATCTTGCCAGCTAATTTTTCCATCATCCACTAAAATAGCCAAGCTTGCTGAGGTAAAGGCTTTACTGGTTGAGGCGAGGCGAAACTGAGTATGTTGATCAACTTTAGCCTTGGTATCCATATCTTTGATACCGTAACCCTGTAAATGGACAACTTTATTGTTGTGGACAATGCCCACCGACATTCCTGGAATATAAAATGTGTCGCGCGCTTTTTGCACAACAGCGGCAATTTCTTTATCGCTTATTCCATTAGCTAGCTCAACACTTGCATATGCCAAAACTGAAAACACATTGGAGAGTATAATTCCGCTAGTGAAGAGCAAACGTTGTTTAATATTTATCATATCTTATTACTATATCGTCGGTTAATGATGTAATGAAAAGGTGTAATTCAGCATTTTTATTTGCATCGGTAAATGATTCTCACCTTTGCCTTGATATTCACGTTCAGCCTCAATATTGATATAACGAATGCCATTCATGTGTGCGTAAACCGAAAGTGAGCCATCATCTTCTTCAATATCGCTAGTAACAATAGGATCTTGTAAAACAGCATTGAACCCCTTGAACTGCATTTGTAAAAAATCTTGCTTATTAGTGACAAAAAATAAATCGTCTTCATCACCTATTAAGGAGGTTAAATTGATTAAATATTTCGCGCCAGTATTCAGCTTATGACGGTAACGTATCATCGACACGTCACCAATGCCGCCTTTACCATCACCTTTGTAGCCTTGGGTATTATTATGTACTGCTAGCCAAATGTTTTGTTTATTTAAACCACCCATTTTAGCAATAATAAATTTTCCTAATGCTTGTGAGCGCTTAACTGCTTGTTGAAAGTCATCAGATGATCTTGGCAATTCAGGGTTAAGTTTTTTAATAGAGTCTTTAATGCCTTTAAAGGTAAAAATTCGGTTCGGATCTACAAGTATTTTTTGATTGTTAATAGTTAAAGATATTTCACGTTGACCTGCTTGCCTAAGTATTAAAAAGCGTCCTTTTTCTTGGATAATTTTTTCTGCAAGATACTCATTAGAAACATGCTCATCTTCATGTGGAGCGAAAAACACCTGACGACTGGCTGTATTCTCATTACCAATCACTTCTAAATAAATATCATTTTGTTCATGAAAAACAACGGCAAGCGAGGAGGCTAAAAATAAAGATAACATCGGCTTATAATACTGCTTTTTCTTCAAGCACTAAGCGCTTGGTACTTGTATCTAAAGTAGCTAACGCACCAACAGGAATAGTAGACAAATCGTCTATATGACCAATCATTACACCACTAAGCACAGGAATATTTAAGCTTGAAAACCTATCACGTAATACTTGCTCAACGCTTAAAGATGGCGCCTCAGTCGCTTCACAATCACTACACTTCCCAAAGACGATGCCCGCTAATTGCTCTAAGCGGCCAGCTAACCATAAATGCGTTAACATGCCATCAATACGATAAGGTGCTTCTTCGACGTCTTCCAGAAATAAAATTTTACCGCGATAATCTGGCTCATAAGGGCTACCAACTAACTTCACCATTAATGATAAGTTACCACCAATAAGTTCACCGCTCGCTTTACCGGGGTGCAACACGGTTAAACGGTTATCTTTTTCTGCGGTGCCTTCCTTGGCTTGAAAGAGTGGTGGTGTTGCTAATTCGGTTGGCGCCACGGGGTTGAAGAGAATCTTTTTAAAGCTTACTAAGGCATAGTCAGTAAAATTTTGTCTAGCAATAGGGCCATGAAAAGTAATTAACCCTGTACGAGCAGTAATTGCATTAAGTAAAGCGGTTATATCACTATAGCCGATCAATACTTTTGGGTTTTCTTTGATTAGTTCATAGTTCAACAAAGGTAAAATGCGAGGTGTGCCGTAGCCGCCGCGAATACAAAAAATACCATCCACTTCTTCATCAGCAAACATGGTATTTACATCATCAGCGCGTTGTTGATCTTGTCCGGCTAAGTAACCATAACGTTGGAATAAATTTTTACTCTGTTTTACTTTAAAACCAAAAGATTTCAAAATATCGGTAGCAAAGGCTATTTCTTCATTTTCCCAAACATTACTTGCTGGCGCGATAAGCCCAATAACGTCGCCGGCTTTTAAGCGTTTAGGCTTTATTTTCTTAAGCGCATTACTAGCTTGCTGCTTAGCAAAAGCTGACGGAACTAATGTTGCTGCTACAGTAGTAGCAAACAAGGCTTTGAAAAAACTGCGTCTTTGCATAATGTTTACCTCTGATCTTTTGATGGCCTATTAACGCAATAAATCTTCATAAAGTAAAGAATAAAAGTTTTACAAATACTAGCATAGTTGAAATATAATATTGTTAGCAGTCTTTTTTTTCAATACTTCGCATTTATAGAAGGCTTGGGTATAATTAACCTAACTATCTTAATTAGATTTCTGGAATATTTATTATGATCCACAGCATGACGGCATTCGCCCGCGTTGAAATTAAAGGTGACTGGGGCAATGCAGTTTGGGAAATTCGCTCGGTTAACCAACGTTTTTTAGAAACTTACTTTCGTTTACCTGAACAGTTTCGTGGCATAGAGCCAGTATTGCGAGAACGTTTCCGCAAACAATTAAATCGCGGCAAAGTAGAGTGTAATTTACGCTTCAATGCCAACCCAGCGGCCAAATCAGAACTTGCGCTTAATGAAAAGCTCGCTTTACAGTTAATTCAACATGCTAACTGGGTGAACGAACAAACGTTAAATAGCCAAGTAAACCCGCTAGAAGTAATGCGTTGGCCTGGCGTAATGGAAGCGCAAGAAAACGACATGAGTGCGATTCAAAGCGAGTTATTAGCCGCATTTGATACCGCTTTAAAGGACTTTATTATCGCGCGTGCTAGTGAAGGTGAAAACCTTAAAGTGATGATTGAACAACGCCTAGATGCTATCAGTAATGAAGCGGACAAAGTGCAGAAATTTATGCCAGAAGTTATTGAATGGCAGCGTAAACGCATTACCGACAAATTCGCCGATGCTAGCATTGATTTAGACTCAACTCGTGTTGAACAAGAATTGGTATTATTAGCGCAAAAAATGGATGTTGCTGAAGAACTAGATCGCTTAAATAGTCATGTTAGCGAAACGAAGAAAATATTGAAAAAAGGTGGCGCTCAAGGCCGTCGTTTAGATTTTATGATGCAAGAGTTTAATCGCGAAGCCAATACTTTGGGCTCTAAGTCAATTAACACTGACGTTACCGCCAGTGCAGTTGAACTTAAAGTGCTAATTGAACAAATGCGTGAGCAGATTGCTAATATAGAATAGCGTATGTGCTTATCTTTTGGTGCTATTAAATTGTTGTATTTAGTGGCTTTTTGTTTGGGTATTGTTTTGGTTGCTTGTGTTTAGATGGTGGGTTAAGTGGTGAGTATACTATAGTTTTATAAAAGTTTGATGGTGGGTATTCGTATCTGCCTCTTTTAAAGGACTGTAGAAAGTGATGGGTAAATTAACTGCTAAAGAAATTATCAGTTTAACTAAAGGCAAACCAGGACGCTTTGCAGATGGCGATGGTTTGTATTTTGTTGTTCCTAAATCAGGCAAGCCCTGTTGGATGTTGAGATATACATCCAATAAAAAGCGAAAAGAAATGACTCTAGCAAAGCTGAGTGATTTATCTTTAGCGGATGCTCGCTTAGAAGCTGCTTTAAAAATGAAATAACTACGAGATGGCTTAGATCCACAAATTTCCAAAAAACGTGCAGAGCAAGCGACAATTCAAACCGTTGATGAGCTCTTTGAAGATTGGCTCCTTGGAAATATCAAAAGACTCCAATACCCAAGTATTCCTAATAAAGTTTACCGCAAAGATATTGCTCTCCACATTGGCGGCATAAAAGCCTCTAACGTGGTCGCTAGAGACATTAAAGCGTTACTTAGGGTTATTGCTGACAGGGGCAGGCCAAGGATGCGCTGATCTACTGCAAACAACTTTTTAATCACGGTATCAAATTAGATGTTATTGGTGCTAACCCTGCGAGCGCTTTTTCGATAAATGATGCTGGCGGTGTTGAAAAAAGCAAAGACCGAGCTTTAACCATTGATGAGCTTAAATTTACCTTTAAAAAATTTAGAGAGTATAGCGATAGCTTTGCAAGGGATAATTATTTAGCTTGTGCTTTATTGGTTACTTTAGGAGTGAGAAAGTCAGAATTGACTGAAGCGACTTGGGCTGAATTTGATCTTAAAATGGCTGTTTGGAGTTTACCAAATGAAAGAAGTAAGTCAGGTGTAGGAATAGACATTTCGTTGCCACCGATTGTTATTGAATGGTTGAATGAACTTAAGGTAAGGGCTTGCGGCTCTGATTATGTATTTCCTAATAGATGAGCAAGTAAACGACCATTTATGGGTCCAGATACGCTTAACAGAACTATTACCAAATTATTTGGACATGAGGCAGGAAAGAAGAAGCCGCCTAATGTGATGGGGGATATGCCTCATTTTACCGTTCATGATCTTCGTCGTACTTACCGTACCTTATTGGCTATGGAAGGCACCCTAGGTCATGTTGCTGAAAGTTGTTTAAACCATAAACGTAAAGGTGTTGAGGGAACTTATAATCGACATGATTATTTTGAGGAGAGAAAAGAGGCTTTGATTAAGCTTTCCAGTAAACTTGGAAGTATGATTAATAGAGCCTAAGGTAGAGGTAATTTGAGATAATTAATTGCTGTAGTGTCATTACTAATGGAAATGTCGAACTAATAACCAAGCAACTTTGTCGCAGTGAATATATAAAACATAGCTCGGAGGGCTATGTTTTATTTATTGTTTGTACATTGTGATCTAGCGTTTTTAAAAAAAGTGGTTCTAAGGCTAAGTCAGACCTGTTCCACCCTAATAGAAAAGCGTAAATAGAAATGATTATTTCGGGAATAATATGAGATAAGCTTGGTAGAGCAATCATAAGTAGTCCTTATTTTGCTGTACCATTATTTGTAGTAAATGGCGTAAAAATTTAATTAAAATCGCTACACCCTGCTATATAATGTAAGTGAGATGTCAGTAAAAGTCAGCTTATTATATCACCTTGATTTTATTATAAATCAAGGTAATATTCCTTTCGTTAGTTAGTGATTAAAGGTCTCTTTGCAATTTAACCACATTTAACTTCCTTGCTATAGTAATCAAGGTTATTAGTATTAACCAGGCCATAGCCCCTCCGCTACTACTTGCCTTTTTTACCTGTATTGATGTAGTTGCTTCCGCTTGTGCTAGGCCATCTGAAACAGTTAACTTAAACTCAAGGGTTTGCTCACTTTCCACTTCTGGAGCAGTAAATGAAATGGTAGAACTTGTTGCATCATTAAGGTTTGCTGAAGGACCTGATACTTGCTCCCATAAGTACGTTAAGGAATCATCGTCAGCATCAGTGCTGTTTGAACTTAGCGATACTTCAGTGTTTTCTTCAAATGCCGTAACAGTGTGTTCAATAGAAATAACAGGAGCTTCATTAACATCACCAACCATCACATCGATAGTGACTATTGATGTATCACGACCATCATTTACCGTTAACTCAAATGTTAAAACTTCATCTGATGCTACCGATGGTGACTCAAATGATAACTGCTCTGTTTCTTGTCCATCAAGCTCAACGCTTTCACCACTCAACTGCTTCCAGCTATAAGTTAATTCATCATCTTCTGCATCTTGTGTATTTGAAGCATCAATAGTTAATATTTCCTTTTCATTGACGCTTAACGAAGGCGGCAAGCTAATTTGAGGAGGGTTGTTAGGTACTTCAGTTGCCAATACACCAGGGTCTTCTACAAGCCCGTTAGCTAGACCATCGGCATCATTAGCTCCACCGTCTTCAATAAGTAATTGAAGACAATTATCACCAACACTAAGACCTACCGTATAACCGGCTGATAAAGGTGTTGGACAGTTTCCATCACTGTCTTTTAAAGCGGATGAAACGGAGTTGTTTGCATTTACAACAAAGTTAAACCAACCAGCTGCTACTGTATATTTACGATAAACAGCTCCTTCAGGAATAAATTTATTGTCAGCAAGTGGTATTACAACAGGTACAGTTTCACCAACCGACGATAATCCAGAGACATTGAAGTTAACAATGGTAGATAACGTATCAAAGTGACTATCAACCGTATTATCCATTATTGGCTGATTGGTTTCATCTGCTCCTGCAATATCACCTACATCGATAGATGCACTACCACTTAACATACCGTTCGCCGAACGGGCAACATCTCCTAAACTTAATGATAATCCATTTATCGTTTGCATTGGTCTTATGTTTTCACCTATAGGTAAACGGCTAGGGTTGTCATCGTCATCCAGATAGTCAGCAATACCGTCATTATCTGTATCAGCATAACCCTCGTCAGCATCAGAAATACCATCATTATCGGTATCTGTATCATCACTTAGTTCACCTAAAGCGGTTTCTACTTGTAGACTTGTATTCACCGACACTTCAAAAGATTCTGCCGTATTATTTTCTGTTACCTTAACAGACAAGTCATACGTGCCAGAGGTCAGTAATAATGGGGCGAACTCAAAAGTATTATCAACTCCATCGTTACCTAAATCAGCAAATGGACTATTACCTGCACTCCAAGTAATAGTATGAGTATCTGCTTGGTTCAAGTCATCAACAGTTGCAGTTACAGTGACTACACCACCCTTGGCATCAATTAAGCTAATAGGTTTACCTCCTTGTGTAACCGATAAACCAACGGTTGGTGATAAATTAACATCTGTTACCGTTAATATGACACTTTGGGTATTTAGTAAAACCGCATTATTTGCTGATATTAAACTTAAAGTAACTGACTCACCAGCCAATGCCGTTTCAGAAATACGTAATTCAATTGATTGGCTGGTGCCAGAATTAATTACCAACTCACCTGAAGTACTGCCAGAAAAAGCTCCGACAGCCTGATAAGATACTTTAACAGGGTAAACTGGTGCCGTACCCGAAAGTGTTACAGGAACTCTATAAAGTATACCTGCTTCAACTTCAGCATTTTGGCCAAGCTCTACATACGGATTAACTTGAATAACAATGTTTGCTTGCGTTTCATTGCCAGATATATCTTTAGCTAAAAGTTGTATGTTATGAATACCTGACGGATACAAAGTATCACCAATTATTCCCGCCAAAACCTCACCGTCAACCAAATCAGTAGCAACCGCATTAATGTCTGACGCTACATTCGTTAACAGACCTCTAGCATTTATCGTTTCACTCGCCTGAACAGAAAATTCAGGTGGAGTTGTATCAACAACATGAACCAGCTGAGTTACCGTAGATGCATTTCCACTTAGATCTTTTGCAGTCCACGTTATAGTATGCGTCCCAACCGCTAAGGGTGCATTATTATGATCAGATGTCACTTCTAGTCCATTAATGATGTTATCTGTTGCCGAAGGGGGTATTAACATCACCGTTGTGTTTTCACCTGTTGCTTCAATTGTTACATCAATAATTGCAGCAAACTCAGGGGCCTGTTCATCCCCAACTGTATTATCTAAAGGTGCAGAATCATCATCATCTAAGATACCGTCATCATCATCGTCAGTATCCGCATTATTACCTATACCATCGCCGTCAGTATCAACTGATTCACCACTATCTAAAGGGAAAGCGTCTGAGGCATCTAGTTCGCCATCATTATCATCATCGCTATCACAAGCATCTCCGCCATCATTGGTACCATCGGTATTTAACTGGTCTGAGTTGGCAATAGCCGAACAATTATCAATGCTGTCAGGAACAGTATCATTATCGCTATCGACAATGGCTTTGTTCACAGTGAATGTACCACGATGAATTGTCCACTCATCGCTATCCGCTCGTAATAAAATTTTATAACTATCGCCTGTACCTTTTAATATATTGGCATCAAAACCTATATTTCCGTTATTAGGTACATCAACAGCAAAGTTATACCAATTAGGGTCATTAATTAAGTCCATATTAAAGCCATCATCAATGTCTATTCCATCAGGGCTATCAGCCAAGACATAAAGAGACACCGTTGTGGTATTAAACTTAGAAGCATCCCAAGTAACTTTAAAAGGTTGACCAACATACAATTGGCTTCCTTTTTGTGGTGACAGTAGTGCATCTCGATAGTTATCTAATAATAGTGGCTCTTCTGAGTCATCACCATTATTAGAATCATCTATGCCGAGCAGTTTAATTTCTGCAGCAGACTTATCAATATAAAAATACTCGTCAGAATTTATACAATGCTCATCCCTTAAGCTGTCGGTTATTTCATTTTTAACCTCATCAGTTAAAGCACTATTCACATCTATCTTTTTCTCGTTGTTCAGCGTAGTCCAACACAAACGCAATGGGTCAGATTCAATAGGAGACATCAAACGAATAAGATGAGTACCATCATTTTCTGCTAAGACACTAATAATAAAACCATTATCATCAATAATATAATCAGTTGAAGTTCCAGTTACCGTATCAACTAATCCCTCTGAATACAGTGCTGTTGAATTTGTAAAAGCGAACGTTACAGCGGCATAATCATCGATTTTACCATCATTATCTCCATCATCAGAATCGGGATAAATATTATAAAGCGTTTTCCCTTGTAGCCATTCCGCCGTAAATTTCAGTTTAGCTAGTCCAACGGTAAAGGTGCCTTCATGCATTGTCCACTCACCGCTATCGGCAACGAGTAGTACTTTATGCGAATTACCTATGCTTTTTAGCAAAGCCGCATCAAAGCTAATATCACCATTATTGGCTACATCAACAGCAAAGTTATACCATTTATGCTTCTTTATTTCTTCAACATCAAAACCAGCATCGGTATCTATGCCAATAGCATTATCTTGTAAAACATACAGGTTAACTTTATCACCTAAAATATTATTAGCCGCCCAAGAAACATTAAAATTTTGAGTCTGTGTAAATTCATCTCCTTGTTGTGGTGATAATAAAGCATCACGGTAGTTAGTTAAGTCTAGGGAGTAGATCTCGGTTGAATTATTGGCTGACTCAGATTCATTTATTTCAAACGTACCACCATGAACGGTCCATTCTCCGCTATCAGATATAAGTAATACTTTATATGTATTACCGATACCATTTAATAACCCCGCATCAAAGCCAATGTCACCATTGTTAGGCATATCAACAGCAAATTTATACCAATTACGGCTTTTAATAACCTCTACATCAAAACCGCTATCAACATCGATTCCTTCTGGGTTATCGTGTAATACATACATAGCCACATAGTTACCGCCAATTTGGCTAGTTGACCAAGTAACTCTAAATGGTTGGTCTTGAACTAACCTATCACCTTCTTTTGGTGATAATAAGGCATCTCGATAGTTAGCGAGTTGTAGTGAACTAATACCTGAATTATTATCTGCTACGGTTGGTTTAGAATCATCACTATCTTTAATGCCATCGTCATCGCTGTCATTATTATTTGGTAATGTGCCTGCTAGAAATTCCTCAAAATTGCTTAAACCATCTTGGTCTAAATCGGTATCTGCATCACTAGCATCTGTAGGTTCTAAGCCATAAGTTAACTCCCAAACATCGGGAATACCATCGCCATCATCATCTAAATCAACATTATTGGCTAAACCGTCTCCATCTGTATCAAGTTGAAATCTTTCTGCATCTAAAGGAAAAGTATCAACATTATCTTTGTAGCCATCACCATCAAAATCAGGGAAGGAGCTATTATTGTTTAGCATAAAAGTAAGCTGATTGTGGTTAAATAGTTTTTTAACTACTAGTGATGTATCAAAAATAACTATACTGTCATTCACTATTTCAAGCACATTGAAAGATGATTTATTAATATCATCAAAGTAAATTTTTTGCTCTGAATCACCTGACAATAAAACTTTATGAGTACCACTTGTATAA
>Ga0209395_1000109_pt1 | contig 132200 bp, 120 predicted proteins | sample GOMGulsemesocosm_3_FD_184635 | JGI IMG/M metagenome (GOLD analysis project Ga0209395, IMG submission 184635) | Methane-oxidizing microbial communities from mesocosms in the Gulf of Mexico - GOM9D Gulf of Mexico (SPAdes) (version 2) | ecosystem: Environmental > Aquatic > Marine > Cold seeps...
GAGGACTGTTTGAGCGCAGCGAGTTCCACAGCCGCCGCCAATACTGAGATGCGTGCGACCGGCAGCAATATAAACCACCCTGGCGGCCCGGGTTATTACTCCAAGCGTTGAGTGCTGTGATTCTTTTCTGGCTTAGCTCTGGCGTTTTATTTTCCAGACACGCCGTAGATCCGTCCCTGGAGGCTTCCGCTCGACATCCATGTCTCACAGAGATTAAAAAACTAACACCCAAATCAATACCTTAAAATTTAGTGGCTAGTTAAGAGCTTTTAGTGCTTTTGGGCAGTGTTCAACGCTCATATTTATCGAAACCTTTTGTTTTGGCTTTCTTCAAGAAAAGGATTGATCGCCGTGTATATCTACCGCCGTATAGCCCTCTGTTTTACCTCCTTGGCAGTGATTTTTGCTTTGGTGTTTCTATTGCAGTTGTTTTCTGCTTTTTCAGTTTCCTTGTTTGGTGGGAATCACTCAACTACCGAAAAATACGATTTGTCAGATATCGCTGGAATGGAAGCAACGCTCGAAGCTCGCAGGTCAATATTGGCTGCGTATACCCAGCAATTCTATCTCGCTCAACGTGGGATATACGATTTACAGGCCGAAATCACTACCCAGCTTGAGTTAGAGCTAAAATTGAGGGATATGATTACAGAATTTGAACAAAAATACGGTGAAGAAGTGCTTCGTAAAAATGGGAAAATAGAAACGGAGATAAGTTTAATGGAAAAAGTAAAAATTATCGCTGCCTATGAGAAGCAGGCGGAAAATTTACTTGCTCAAATTATTTTGAGGAATAAATCGGGTATTAGTAGTCAGGTCGATGTAATTGAGTCTGAACTGTTTTTGGGTGGGATATTAAGTGAGAAGAATCGTTATAGTCGCGTGCTTGAAAATTTTTATGCCTCCCCATTGGGTTCGGCTTGGCGGGCTAGACTAATCCCGGCTTGGTTTATGGCCGCGATAAAAATAATGATTTCAATTCTACTTACAATAATTTGTGCCTATCTGGCGATGCTGTTTTTCACACTTGAAAAAAAGGGCGCTGATTATTGGCTGGCAAAGCCGAAATGAGAGGGGCAAAGCCCCCTATAAAAGTCAGTACTGCGAGCTGGGCAAGTGCACAACCAAGCCTTCCATCGCCTCGGTGACTTCAATTTGGCAGCTTAGGCGGCTATTTTCTTTGGGCTCAAACGCGGCTTCTAACAGATCAACTTCATCGCCTTCGGCGGGGCCAACGATTTCTTTCCAGGCCGCATCAATATAGCAGTGGCAAGTGGCGCAGGCACAGGCGCCGCCACACTCAGCCAATATGCCGTCAATCATGTTATCAACAGCACCTTGCATGACGGTGCTGCCTACCGCGACATCGGCTTCAAACTGATTGCCTTTGGCATCAATATAGTTAATTAGTGGCATAGTTTCCTCTGGCTTATTCAGTGCCGGTCTTTAATTGATGTTGAAAACGCTGACGATAAGCACGCGGGGTTAAGCCGGTTTTACGTTGGAATAAGCGGCTGAATGAGCTGAGGTCGGTATAGCCTACTTGCAGCATCACGCTTTCAACCGCGAGGCCGGAATTTTCCAGCATGCGTTTGGCGGTATCGATGCGTAGGTTTTGCAGATAGCGGTTAGGGGTTTCGTCTAAGACCTGCTTAAAACGGCGGATCAAGGTGCGAGTACTAACCGCTAATTCATCGGCCAGCTGGTCTAGGGAGAAGCGTTCCTTCATATTGCGCTGCAACCAAGCTTGGGCCTTGCTCACCAGCGGATCATTATGTTCCAGTTGGTTTTCCAGAGTTAAAAAGGCGGTTTGCTCAATTTCATTCGTATTAAGCAGGGTTGCCTTGGCGCATTGGTTGGCAATGCTTTTGCCCATAAAACGCTCAATTAAACGCAAGGCCATGAGTTGCTCGGAATTGGCCGCAGCGCCGGAAATTACCCGGTTGTGTTCTATATAGAGCTGACGAATATTGAGTTCGATATTGGGGTAGCGCTGCTTAAAGCGTTTTTCCAGCCACCAGCTAGTGGTTGCCGTGCCGCCATCCAGCAAGCCGGTTTCGGCCAGGATGAAGCTGCTGGTGCAGTGCCCCATAATAAGTTTGCCCTTTTTATGCTGGCTTCGCAGCCAATCGACCAGGGGTTGCAATTGGCGGATGCGACGATTAAAAGGCAGCTCACCGGCATAGTGCAAGGAGGGCACAAAGATTACCTGACAGTCTTCCGCTTGGCTGAGGTTGCCATCGCTAAGCATACGCAGCCCCGAGGTAGTTTGGATAACCTCTTGGTCCATGCTTAGGATCTTGGTATTAAATTGGCCCTCGGTATCTCCGTGTTGCTTGCGCCAGAAAGCGTTGGCAACATTGAGGTTGTCCTGAACCTTGGCCAGGCTGGAGGTATAACAGTCGTCGTAGGCGATAAGGGCTATATTTGGCATGTCGGTATCAGCTGTTTAAGGGTTAAATTTGTCAGAATCATACTTTAAAAGTTAGCCTCTGAAATTTCATGGTCATTTGCGGCCAGTAGTTTTCGAGTAGTGGCCACTAAATAATCCGCATATTGATCGGTCTTGATGTTTTGTTGGTTGTATTTCCAGGCTTTTAAGTACCAGTCTTGAACCATGGCCAGAACGGTATTGGCGGTCAGCTGAGTATCTAGGCTGGAGTGGCCGCCGGCAGCAATACATTGATCGATTAGGTGCTTGAATTTGGCGGTATCAATAATATCGAATTGTTTAGCTTGATTTTTCTGCTCAGGCGCCATGGCTTTAGCTTCCATATAGACAAAGCGGTACCAGGGGCGGAATAGGCTAGCCATATATACATAGATGCGGATCTTGGTTTCAAGACACTGCCAAGGGTTGCCGCCGTGCTCACCCAAGGCTGAGGCCATATCGGCCAGGCGGCCACCGAGAAAACGCTCAGCCATTTCCGCGATCTTGTCTTTGCTGCTGATATAGTTGTACAGGCCGCCCATGCTAATCCCAGTGTGGGTGCTAAGGTCCCGCAGGCTCATGGCATCAAAGCCGCGCTGATAAGCCAGCTCAAAAATACCTTTAAAAATCGTTTGCAGGTTTTTAACCGCCGCAGACTCACGTTTAACCTTGATTTCGTCTTTGAAAGTATTGAAAAACTCGCAATAAACAGTTTCTGCGCAAACGGGCATTTTGGCGCGGAAAGAGGCAAAGCTATTATCTAATGGCCAGGTGCTCATAGGGCTTCCATTTTGCCTGCAATGACAAATAATGGGTTAAAAAAGCAATTCTCGACGCGTGTGCGAAAAATACTTGACGAGGCGAGGTGAATTACGACTAAATAGCGAACGTTCGCTCTTTTTTGGAACAATAACCAATTTATATTTTTTTGGCAAATTTAAATGAAGACTAATTCAGAGTTCACCCACAGCCGAATTATTGTTGCTACAACCGGTTACCATGTGGTTGAAGCTGGGCCCACTTCGGGTCAGCTGGTTTTAATGAGCCATGGTTTTCCTGAGTCCTGGTACTCCTGGCGGCATCAACTTAAGGCCCTTGGCGAAGCGGGTTACCATGCGGTTGCTGTTGATATGCTGGGTTATGGTCAAAGTGATAGCCCCGCTGAAGTGGGGCAATTTAGCCAGCAAAAAATCACCGATGACCTGGCCGCTATTGCCTCGGCCCTTGGGCACCAGCAGTGGGTAGCCATGGGGCACGACTGGGGTGCGCCGACCGCCTGGTATTCTGCTTTACGTTTTCCAGAGCGGGTAACCGCCGTTATTGCCATGAGCATTCCCTATGGTGGGCGCAGCCCCGTGCCGCCGGTAGAAATGCTGCATCAGATGTTCCAAGATAGTTTTTTTTACATCAATTATTTCCAAACGCCCGGTGTGGCTGAGGCTGAGCTAGAAAAAGATATCGCTGTGTTTTTACGTACACTAATGTGGGCCTGGAGCGGTGAAAACCAAAACCAGCCAGACCCCTATGGCGACCCGAAGGCAAATGGTCTGTTGGATTTTATGCCAGACCCGGGTCATTTGCCCTCGTGGTTAAGTCAGCAAGAATTTGATTTTTTGTTGCAGCGCTTTACCGCGCAGGGCTTGCGCGGGCCACTAAATTATTATCGTAACATTGACCAAAACTGGCATGATATGGCGACCTACCCCAGTTTGAACGTGAGCCAGCCGACCTTGTTTTTACATGGTGATCGCGACCCATGTACTCGTCTGGGGAGTGAGTTTGATCGTATGCCAGAAGTTGTGCCCAACTTACAGCGGCAACAACTTTCTGGTATTGGTCACTGGTTACAGCAAGAAGCCCCGGAGCAGGTTAATGCCTCGGTGTTAGAATTTTTATCCCAACATAACATTTCAAAAAATAAGTAAAGAGGACGTTTTATGACTACCTATACCAATACCGCTATCCGTCTGGCACAACGTCCCGAAGGGGAAGTGAAAGATGAAGATTTCACTGTTGAAAAAAGTGAAATGCGTGAGCTAAATGATGGTGAGTTTTTAATCGCCAATACTTACCTGTCACTTGATCCCTATATGCGCCCCCGTTTGAACGATATGAAAGGCTATATGGACCCAGTTGCTATTGGCGGTATTATCACCGGTGAAGCGGTGGGGGAAGTTGTTGCTTCCAAAACTGATAAATACCAGGTTGGCGATAAGGTTACCGCCTATACCGGTTGGCAGACACATTATATCGCCAAGGAAGACGAAGAAATGATTTACAAGGTAAAGGATATGGGCTTGCCTCTATCGGTATACCTTGGTGTGGCCGGCATGCCTGGCCGTACTGGTTACTGCGGTTTGACCCATATTGGTAAGCCTCAAGCGGGTGAGACAGTGGTAGTTTCTGCGGCTTCCGGTGCTGTAGGCTCTATGGTTGGTCAAGTCGCTAAGGCCCAAGGCTGTCGTGTTGTTGGTGTTGCCGGTGGTGCTGAAAAATGTGGCTACGTCGTTGATGAATTAGGCTTTGATGCCTGTGTCGATTACAAGGGCGGCAACTTAGAAGCCGATCTTGCCGCTGCATGTCCCAAGGGTATTGATGTGTATTTTGAGAACGTTGGTGGCGCGGTGACCCGCGCAGTGGCCAAATTATTAAACGATGGATCGCGTGTTCCTGTGTGTGGATATGTTTCTGCTTACAACGCCACAGATATGGCTGAAGTTGAAACACCGTTCCATGTACTTGGTGCATTGCCCAACCCTCCCGAGCACCGTTTCTTTTTGGTCACCGAATGGCAGGCCGATCACCAGGAAAATACCGCGCTGTTGGCCAATTGGGTTAAAGACGGCACCATCAAATATCGCGAGTCAGTGGCCGATGGCATGGACAATGCTATCGCGGCCTTCAGGGGTATGCTGACCGGTAAAAACTTTGGTAAGCAAGTGGTAAAAATCTAGCCACAAAACCTAATGCCGGAGTTTTTTACATGGACACCAGGGCGCTAATCGAAAAAGTCACCCAAATGAGCGGGTTTACCCGCTCCATGGGTGTTGCTGTGGACTCAGTCGCCGAAGGGCTGGTGGTTCTATCGATCGAAAAAAGTCCAGATCTAACTCAGTTTAACGGCTTCTTCCACGGTGGCGTTATTGCCGGCTTAGCTGACCATGCTGCGGGTGCCGCAGCGACCTCAGCTTTGCCCGCCGAGCGTATTGCGGTGACGGTAGATTTAAGTGTGAATTATTTGGCTGCGGCCAATGGCGAAAAATTACTGGCCGAAGCCAGGGTAGAAAGCCAGGGTTCAACTATCGTCGTGGTTACTGTCCGCCTGAGCAGTGTGAGTGGCGAGCAAGCTAAATTATGCAGTATCGCCACGGTTACACTGAAGTCCGTGGCCGCGCCTAAAATGGCGTAATAAAATCAAATTAGATTTAACAGGAGAAAATGATGAATATTGATTTTACCGAAGAGGAACTGGCCTTTCAGCAGGAAGTCCGTCAGTTCTTTGATGAGAATTACCCGAAGGATATCCAGGCCAAGGTGGATGCCAATATCCATCCTGAAAAAGAAGATTTTGTCCGCTGGCAAAAAATTCTAAACAAAAAAGGTTGGTTTGCTGAAAACTGGCCAGAAGAGTACGGCGGCCCTGGTTGGAACGCGACTCAACGTTATATCGTGCAGCAGGAAAAAGCCCGTGCTCGCGTGATTATCAATATGCCCTTTGGTGTCACCATGGTGGCTCCTGTTATTTACACCTACGGTACCGAAGAGCAGAAAAAACGCTTTTTACCCGATATTTTAGAAACCAATGTGTGGTGGTGTCAGGGTTATTCTGAGCCAGGCGCTGGTTCGGATCTGGCCGGTTTAAAAACCACCGGTGTACGTGATGGCGATGACTACATTATTAACGGTACAAAAACCTGGACCACTTTGGGTCATTATGCCGATTGGATTTTCTGCTTGGTGCGTACCGATTCGGAATGTAAAAAGAAGCAGCAGGGCATCAGCTTTATCCTAGTTGATATGAAAACCCCGGGCATCAGTGTTTCTCCTATTTTAACTTTGGATGAAGAACGCGAAGTTAACGAAGTACACTTTGATAATGTTCGTGTACCGGCTGCCAACTTAATTGGTGAGGAAAACCAGGGCTGGACTTATGCCAAGTTGCTGTTAACTCACGAACGCACCAGTATTGCCAATGTGCAAAACTCCAAAGTACGCTTGGAAAAAGTTAAACAACTGGCCAAAGCTACCGCCGCACATGATGGCGAAGGCCTGCTTTGGGATGATGGTATGTTCCGTAGCAAGGTTGCCAATGTTGAGCTTGAGCTAACGGCGCTGGAATATACTGAGTTACGTACTTTAGCCGCGGTAGCCTCCGGTGGTGCACCTGGCCCCGAGTCCTCAATTTTAAAAATCAAGGGCACTGAGGTTATGCAGGCCATTGATGAGTTGTTGGTAGAGCTTGCTGGCTACCACGCTGTGCCGTTTACCCAAGCGCAATACCATGAAGGTTTTGAAGGCGAGCGTATCGGTGACTGGTTTGAAAGCAATACCGGCCCTCATTATTTCAACAACCGTAAACAGTCTATTTTTGGTGGCACCAACGAAATCCAAAAAGGCATTATTTGTAAAGCCGTATTGGGCCTATAAGGAGTTTAATCGTGGATTTTTCATTTACAGAAGAGCAACAGCTGTTAAAAGACAGCCTTGAAAAGTTTGTTGTAAGCGATTACGACTTTGAAGATCGCCGCAAGCTGGTCGCCTCAGATTTGGGCTATAGCACTGAACATTGGAATATGTTTGCTGAGCTTGGCTGGTTAGGCATGCCCTTTAAAGAAGAGGATGGCGGCTACGGCGGCTCGGCCACTGATTTAATGGTGGTTATGCAGTCGCTTGGCAAGGGGTTGGTGGTTGAGCCGGTCTTGGCCAATACAGTCTTAGCTGGCCATATGGTATCTAGCCTAGGCAGTGCCGCACAAAAAGATAGCCTGATTGGTGGCCTTATTGGCGGTGAATCACAAATGGCTTTGGCCTTTGCCGAAAAGCAAGCCCGCTATGACCTAACTAATGTTGCTACCAAGGCGGAAGCTAATGCCAATGGTTACAGTATTAGCGGCGAAAAAATAGCGGTCTTAAATGCGCCCAATGCCAATCACCTGATTGTTATTGCTCGCACTTCAGGAGAGCAGCGTAGTACAGCAGGCATCTCCGCATTTGTGGTAGGCAAAGATGCAGAAGGCCTAAGCCTAAATAGCTACACCACGGTTGATGGCTTTAAAGGTGCTGAAGTTCGTTTGAACAATGTGCAGGTTAGTGCCGATGCTTTATTGGGCGATGCCGGTTCAGCTTTAACAGCGCTGGAATCTACTATGGATATGGCGCGCATAGCCGTTTGTGCTGAAGCGTTAGGTTGCATGGAAACCTTGCTGTTTAAAACCGTGGAATACACCAAAACCCGTAAGCAGTTTGGCGTTACGCTAAGTTTCTTCCAGGCTTTGCAGCACCGTATGGCGGATATGTTTACCGAATGCCAGCAGGCCAGTTCCATATTGTATATGGCGGCCATGAAGGTTGATTCGAACGCGGAAGATGCGTCCATTGCGGTGTCGGCGGCTAAGGCTCGTATCGGCCAAGCGGCTAAACTGGTCGGCCAGGAAGCGGTGCAGCTGCACGGCGGCATGGGTGTGACCGATGAGCTGGATGTGGGCCATTACTTTAAACGCTTAACGATAATTGATACATTGTTTGGTAATACCGATTACCACTTAAAGCGTTATGCTGATGCTATGTAAGCTAGCGTAATTTAATAAGGCGGTCATTTGACCGCCTTTTTTATCCCCGGGATGGGGTGTATCGGGTGGTCGCCCGGATGGCGATTGAACGCGATATATTTCTCGGCTTAACAGCAAAATAAGGGTCTAGCAATGAACAGCAGCGAAATAAATTACACCGCAATAAAATATCAAGTCTCTGATCGAATTCTAACCATTACCTTAAATCGTCCAGAAGAGCTTAATGCCTTTACGGTAGAGATGGCCGCTGAACTCATTCATGCGTTTAATCGCGCCAGTGCAGATGATGAGGTGAGGGCGATAGTGGTTACCGGTGAAGGCCGAGGTTTCTGTGCCGGCATGAAACTAAATGGCGAAGGTAATGCCTTTGGTTTAAATGAAGGGCTTAATCCAAGCCTGGCCGATATGCAGCAGTTAGACCAAGCGCCCGCAGGCGTGCGTGATACCGGCGGTACGGTGACCCTGGCTATCTACAATTGTAGCAAGCCGGTAATTGCGGCTATTAACGGTGCCGCTGTCGGTATTGGCGCCACCATGTGTTGCGCCATGGATATTCGCCTGGCATCAACTAAAGCTAAAGTAGGCTTTGTTTTTACCAAGCTAGGTATTACCCCAGAAGCTTGTTCGGCTTGGTTTTTACCCAAAATAGTAGGTATTTCTCAAGCTTTGGAGTGGGTCTACAGTGCTGAGATGTTTGACGCCGAAGAAGCTAAAAGCGGTGGCTTGGTTAAATCCATCCACCAGCCGGAAGACCTATTACCCGCGGCTTACAAAATTGCCCGCCGTATTGCCGACAATACCTCGCCGGTGGCCATCGCCCTGGCGAGACAAATGCTGTATCGCTGTTCAGCTGCGGCCCACCCAGCAGAAGCCCATAAGGTTGATTCCCTGGCAATTTTTTACCAGAGCTTGAACGATGGCAAGGAAGGCATTCAAGCATTTTGGGACAAACGCCCGGCTGATTTTAAAGCCAAGGTATCCACTGATATGCCCAGTTTTTACCCCTGGCAGGGTGATAGTTAGTTTTCTATCCATTCGGTAGGTTTCGTAAATGTAGAGTTTACAAGGCCTAGTAATTATTGGGCTGTTAATGCTAGCGGCTTATTCTTGTCTACGAATTGATCGTTACTATAGTTTAAGCTAGCGGTTAGATTTGTCGGCTTATCAGCAAGAGATATTTTCTTGATTGGGGATGGCTTCTCGAACTATAGGGACAGTGAAGATGAGCCGTTTTTGTTATGGGAAAATGAAACAGAATATAAAAGCGCGGAAAATTAATGTCAGATACCTTAATTTTCTACTCGGCTGTTGGCCACTGTTGGGCATCATGCAGAACACGCAAAACCTCTATGGCCCCGGTACCAAGCTGTTCACGATAGATCACGATAAACGGCAGGCCTTCAACAACTAATTCTCGGGTGTTTTTTAATCGGCCTTGGCGGCCTGCCCTGGGGTGTTCGGATAAAATTAGATGGGTACTATCGATGATGCTCATGACAATATCGATAGCAACAACTGGGCTATTTTGGTGGCCAATATACGCTTCGATTTTCTCTAAATCGATACCTGCAAGCTCAGTCCATTTGAACGACACGCTTGGCCTCCCACTTGGCCTTGAGGTCTAAGTGATCAATCAATCGGCCGGCATCGGCGGCCTGTATACCTTTTTCCACTTCGTGCACAAACCACTCTTCACGGGCCACAAACTGCCTTATTGCCTCTGCCATTAGCCAAGCGCGAGGCCTGTCCATCGCGTCAGCCATTTGTCCTACGCGGGCCAGGGTTTCGTCATCCAGCCGAACTGAGGTTGCTTTAAGGGGCATTTAGGTTCTCCGAGGTTCTGTTGGAACCTCGGAGAATAGCAAATATAAACCCCCTTGTCCTTCTGTACGTTTCAGAACTAGGGTGAAGCATATATGTATATATTAAGGAGTCGTATGGAAATGACTTTCGCGTATTTGGCCTTTTCTAAGCCCGCAGAAAACACACGGGACTTAATCAGAGGTTCCCTAGTTTACTTTTACATTGGTAGTGGTGGAAATATAAAAGGCTGTGCTTAACTAGGCATGGGCTTCGGCCCTGCCACTGGCTATACTAGCCTTTTTATTCTGTGAAGCCCTTATGCCTATCTCTCAAAGCCCCACCGACCATAAAATAATCCCCGGAATCTACCGCCATTACAAGGGCCAGGACTATCAGGTCTTGGATATTGCCCGGCATAGCGAAACTGAAGAAGAGTTTGTTGCCTATCGCTGCCTATATGGCGATTACAGCCTGTGGGTACGGCCCTTGGCCATGTTTAAAGAAACTATTGAAATCAATGGCAAGACTCAGCCGCGCTTTGCTTTAGTACAAGCCGCAGGGGAGCAATAAGCTTGTCGGCTTGGCGTTGCCCGGTATGTGCCGAGGCCTTGGCATTAGAGGGGCGCAGCTTTCGCTGCTCGGCTAAGCATTGTTTTGACCTGGCCAAAGAGGGCTATATCAATCTGTTATTGGCCAACCAAAAAAAGTCGTTGCAACCCGGCGATGATAAAACCCAGCTGCAGGGCCGGCGCCGGTTTTTACAGCAGGGCTTTTATCAGCCGCTGTTAGATGAGCTTTATAAAACGCTTACGGTAACTGAAGGCATGGCGCTGGCGGATATTGGCTGTGGTGAGGGTTATTACAGCCAGGGTGTGGCCACGCGGGCAAAAGCCGATCATTTAGACCTGCAGCTTTACGGCATTGATATTGCCAAAGACGGCGTGCGTTTAGCGGCCAAGGAGGCCGCTAAACATTCTGCGCCGGGTTTACCAGCGATTCAATACGGTGTCGCCAGTAGCTTTAATTTACCCTGGCAGGACGCCAGTTTCGATCGAGTTTTTCGGGTTTTTGCACCCAGCAAAGATCAAGAGGTAGCCAGGGTATTACATGATGATGGTTTATTTATAGTAGTGTCGCCTGGGCCTAAACACTTACTCGAGCTGCGTGAGCTGCTCTATGATAGCGTCGTTGAACACGCTGAGCCTGCGGTGCCAGAAGGATTTGAATTACAGCAAAGCCATAGCATTGGTTTTACCATGAGTTTAGAGAATGGCTCTCAGTTAGAGGACTTATTACTAATGACACCCTTTAACTGGCGTGGCCAGCAGGAAATAAAACAAACGCTGTCCAGCTGCCAGGCAGACTTTTATATTCAGGTGTATAAAAAGTGCTAGCGCCAATAAGTGATTACGATGCCATGCAGCGAGCCTTGCAGCTGGCCAAAAAAGCCGCCGAGTTAGGTGAGGTGCCCGTCGGTGCGGTGGTGGTTTTTCAAGGTGAAGTTATCGGCGAAGGCTGGAACCAACCTATCTCGGCCTGCGACCCCTGCGGTCACGCCGAGATTATAGCCCTGCGCCAGGCAGCAAAAAACATGGCCAATTATCGGTTGGCAGACTGTGAGTTATTTGTCAGTTTAGAGCCCTGTACTATGTGCGCTGGTGCCATTGTGCATGCAAGAATAAAACGCTTGGTATTCGCCGCTACCGAGCCAAAGGCCGGGGCGATAATTAGCCAGTCACAGCTGCTGGATGCCGGTTATATGAACTATAAGGTAGAGTACCAAGGCGGTACCTGTGAGCAAGAATCGGCGCAGATAATTTCAGATTTTTTTAAAATGCGCCGAACCCAAAAGAAAGCGGAAAAGCTAGAGCGCAAAAAACTACTGGAGTAACACCAGCGGCAGTGAGCCGTTATAGCAGGGACATACGTAAATCGCGGTCATCATGTTTTAACTTGACCGTTTGTACCTCCTCCGCCGTTTTAGGCTCGGGTTCTGCTTGCTGGCGCTGCGCCAGTTCATCCTGCCAGATCAAAATATCATAATACTGGCGAATGTTGGCCACGTATTTTACCGGCTCGCGACCACGGGCGTAGCCGCGCCTTAGGGTTTTATAATATTTTTTCTGGCTCAGCAGGGGCAGGCGCTTAACGACAGCATCCCAGCTGTTGGGGTCGCCGCCCTGGCGTTGGGTTAATATCCTCGCATCCTCCACATGGCCATAGCCAACGTTATACGACGCTAAAGTAAACCAGGTGCGGTCTTCGCCTTGAATGCTAGCGGGTAAGCGTTTAAATATTTTTTTAAAGTAACGAGCTCCGCCATCGATGCTTTGGCTGGGGTCGATTCTATTCTTTATGCCTAATTCTTTGGCGGTAGCCTTGGTTAACATCATCAAACCCCGGACGCCGGTATAGGAGCGAGCCTTGTCGTTCCAATGAGATTCTTGGTAACTGATCGCTGCCAGTAAATGCCAGTCGATATTATATTGGCTGCCAGAGTCTTTTAGCATCGTTTGCCATTTAGGCAGTCGGGTTTGCATGCGCCGATAAAAGGCCATGGCCTCGGTGTAATCGACCTTTTTAATATGCTGGTAATGTTCTTGAGTGAGTTGTTCTAGCGTACCGTTGTTATTAATATTGGCCATAAAGTTATTGGCCGCCTGGATCAGACTTTTGTCTTTCACATCGCGAAACATCCAGGCTACTTCTTGCTCTAGGCTAATGTCGAAGGCAACGCTAACTTGCGGATAAATGCTACGACTTATATCGAAAATATTTGAGTTAACAATGGCGTAATCAAGTTCCCCGGTTTGCACCTTTTCGACTAAGCCAATGGGGTTCTCGTCCAGGCGCTCATGCCACTTTAACTGTGAGTATTGTCTTTGTAACAATTTTAAGCTCGCGGCCTGGCGGCTGGCAAATTCCACCGAAGTGGTTTTGTTGGCAACGTCGGCGAAACTCTTGGGTTTGTTTTTGCCATCTTTATAAATAAGTTGCTGCTTCACCCGCAAATAGGCGGAGCCGGTAGCAACGCCCGGTTTCCGATTGAGCAAATCACTGGAGTGGCTGGCGCCCATGTCGACTTGGCGATTGACAATCATGGTCTGTAGGGTGGATAAATTAGGTTGATGGATAATATGTAAACCAACGCCTAGGTGTTCAGCAAAGGCATTTAATAAACGGAAGTCGAAGCCGGTATCACCACTTTGTTTGCCAAACTCGCCGCTGGGTGGGTTGCTCATAACCACATTGAGCTGACCTGAGTTGAGAATAAGACTCAATTGGCTGGGTGAATGGCTGGCGAATAGGATTAGCGATAGCGGGGCCAAGCAAAGCAGCTTAGACACGGAATAGAGGGTGGGGTAGCGCGATAGTCGCATCTAAGGTGTCCTCCTCGTGTGGCTGGGTTGAGCAAAAAATAAATTGCTTCTTAGCGTCGGCATCACTCGATTTTAGCAGTACTGGAGGAGCTGGTCAGTGCTATTGCTCAATTATTTCGTTAAGAAAGGTCGCCGGAATTGGGGCTGTTAACGCTGGCTTGTCTGTAGCCCAGTAGTAGCGGGGCTGGACTTAATTGTCCAGCTTTTCGCGGCGAATAATCTGCCGACCAAGGGCGGTAAAAATAAGCCCGCTGGGCGCCTAATAAATCTGCAATAAAACCTAACCTTGGCCTGAATTTTACAGTACAATATCGCCTTTTTCTGACACCTCCTGCTTAATATTTAAGCAGTCGAGGTGGTTGATTTACCCAGCTAGATAGAGGCGATATTCCACTATGCTGACCCTTCGCGGCGCTCCGGCACTTTCTTCATTTCGACAGCAAAAACTACTTTCTCAATTGACGGCAATAGATCCCGGTATTAGCGGTATTTATGCGGAATATATGCATTTTGCCGAATGTTCTACTGAGCTAAGCCCTGAACAGTTATCGGTAATGGAAAAGTTAATGAGCTACGGCCCCGCTGAGTCGGTGCAGGAGCTCAGTGGTCAGTTGTTTGTAGTGGTGCCGCGCCCAGGGACTATTTCACCGTGGAGCTCAAAAGCCAGCGATATCGTCCACAATGCCGGCCTTAAGCAAGTAGAGCGGGTAGAGCGCGGTATTGCTTATTATGTCGAGGGTGGCAGTGACAACCGTTTGATCGCTGCTGCATTGCATGACCGCATGGTAGAGACGGTGTTTGAGCAGCTGGAGCAGGCCGAGGTGTTGTTTAGCCATAACCAGCCTAAACCTTCGACCGAAGTTGATGTTCTCAGTGGTGGCCGCACCGCCTTGGCCAAGGCCAATGTAGAGCTGGGGCTGGCCCTAGCCGAGGACGAGATTGACTATTTGGTTGACAGTTTTATTGAATTGGACCGCAATCCGATTGACATGGAGTTGATGATGTTTGCCCAGGCAAACTCAGAGCATTGCCGTCATAAAATATTTAATGCAAGCTGGACCATCGATGGCGAAGAGCAAGATCTGTCGCTATTTAAGATGATTAAAAATACCTATGCCCTAGGCGGTGAGAATGTTTTGTCGGCCTATGAAGACAATGCTTCCGTCATAGTTGGCTCCGAAGCTGGGCGCTTTTACCCCAACCCCGAAACGCGTAGCTATGGTTACAGCCAAGAGCCTATCCATATTTTAATGAAGGTGGAAACCCACAACCACCCAACCGCGATAGCACCTTTTCCCGGCGCTGGTACCGGCTCTGGTGGCGAGATCCGTGATGAGGGTGCGGTTGGTCGTGGCTCCAAGCCCAAGGTTGGGCTTAGCGGTTATACCGTTTCCAATTTACAAATCCCCGGTTATCAACAGCCCTGGGAGCAGGATTATGGCAAGCCCAGCCGTATTGTTACGGCTTTGGATATTATGCTGGAAGGTCCCATCGGTGGGGCTGCATTTAATAATGAATTTGGTCGCCCGAATATTTGTGGTTATTTCCGTAGCTATGAGCAAGACTTTGATGGCGAGCGCCGTGGTTACCACAAACCCATTATGTTGGCCGGTGGTTACGGCAATATAAAAGGCGAGCATGTTGACCAGCATCATTTCCAGCCTGGTACCAAGCTGATTGTTTTGGGTGGCCCGGCCATGTTGATTGGCCTGGGTGGCGGCGCAGCTTCCTCCATGGCTTCTGGCTCTTCCAGTGAAGACTTAGACTTTGCCTCAGTGCAGCGCCAAAACCCTGAAATTGAACGCCGCTGCCAAGAAGTGATTGATGCCTGTTGGCAGCAGGGCGGTGACAACCCCATTGCCTTTATTCACGATGTCGGCGCAGGTGGCTTGTCCAACGCTTTTCCTGAGCTAGCCAAAGATGGTGGCTGTGGCGCTAACTTTGAGTTGCGTAATATACCCAATGATGAGCCCGGTATGAGCCCAATGGAGATTTGGTGTAATGAATCTCAAGAGCGCTATGTGCTGGCAGTAAACCCCGAAGATCTGCCGCGCTTTGAAGCTATTTGCCTGCGTGAGCGTGCCCCCTATGCGGTGGTTGGCGAAGCGACCGCTGAAGATCATTTGGTGGTTAACGATACCCATTTTGATAGCAAGCCAGTTGACCTGCCTATGCCGGTGTTATTTGGCAAGGCGCCTAAAATGCACCGCAGTGGTGATAAGCGCAGTTATAAAACCCAGCCTATCGATACTGGGAAAATCGAATTAGCCGAGGCGGTTGATCGAGTAATACAAAACCCGACCGTGGCCAGCAAAAGCTTTTTGATTACTATCGGCGACCGTACCGTGACCGGCCAGGTCGTTCGCGATCAGTTTGTTGGTCCATGGCAGGTGCCAGTAGCCGATTGTGCGGTCACCACCGCCGCCTATGATACTTATACCGGCAACTACGCCGGTGAAGCCATGGCCATGGGTGAGCGTACTCCGGTAGCCTTGTTAAATGGCCCGGCTTCGGGTCGCTTAGCCATTGCCGAAACCTTGACCAATATCGCCGCCGCTGATATTGCCGACATAAAAGATATTAAGCTCTCTGCCAACTGGATGTGTGCCGCTGGGCACCCTGGCGAAGACGAGAAACTGTACCGCACGGTTGAAACCGTTGGCATGGAGTTATGCCCGGCCTTGGGTATTACCATCCCCGTGGGCAAAGATTCCATGTCCATGCGCACCGCCTGGCAGCAAGATGGTGAAGACAAGTCGGTTACCTCGCCCTTGTCTGTAGTCATCACCGGTTTTGCTCCGGTGTTGGATGTGCGCAAAACCTTAACCCCACAGCTGCGTACGAACAAGGGCAGCACTGACCTGGTGTATTTGGACTTGGGCAATGGCAAAAATCGTTTGGGCGGCTCTATTCTGGCCCAGGTTTACAACCAAGTGGGGCAAGACTGTGCCGATGTCGATTCGGCGGCAGAGCTGAAAGCGTTTTTTGAGCAAGTTCAGGCAGCCAATAAGGCCGGCAAACTACTGGCCTATCACGACAAAGGCGACGGCGGTTTATTGGCCACCGTGGCCGAGATGGCCTTTGCCGGTCACTGCGGCGTAGATATCAATATTGATGAGCTCGGTGATGACGTTATCGCCAGCTTGTTTAACGAGGAAGTTGGCGCCGTGGTACAGCTACGCCGCGAAGATGCCAATGATTTTATCGCCAGCTGTAAAGCGGCGGGCGTTAACGCCAGCAAGTTGGGGTGGCTAAACGATAAAGACTGTTTGCGTATCGAGCATAATGGCGCGGTCATTTATGAGCAGTGCCGCTCGGTTCTGCAAAGCTTGTGGAGCGAAACCAGCTACCGGATGGCGGCTCTGCGTGACAATGCTGATTGCGCTAAATCTGAATTTGATCAAATTACCCGTCCTGACCCCGGTTTGAATGCCAAGCTGAGCTTTGATCTGGGCGAAGATATAGCCGCGCCGTTTATAGCCACGGGCGTTAAGCCTCAAGTGGCGATACTGCGTGAGCAGGGTGTTAACAGTCATGTCGAAATGGCCGCAGCCTTTACCCGCGCGGGGTTCAATGCGGTCGATGTGCACATGAGTGATTTGCTGGCCGGCCGCGCCAATCTAACAAACTTTAAGGGCTTGGCTGCTTGTGGTGGCTTCTCCTACGGTGATGTGCTGGGAGCAGGCGAAGGTTGGGCAAAAACAATTTTGTTTAACAGCCAATTACGCGATATGTTTCAGGCGTTTTTTGGTCGCGATGATAGCTTCAGCTTAGGCGTGTGTAACGGCTGCCAAATGCTGTCGAACTTAAAAGAGCTGGTGCCCGGTGCGGACCACTGGCCCCGTTTTGTTCGCAATATGTCTGAGCAGTTTGAAGCCCGCCAGAGCTTGGTTAAAATTGCTGAGTCTCCCTCGGTGCTATTGCAGGGCATGGTTGGCTCTGTGGTGCCGGTGGCCGTTTCTCACGGTGAAGGCCGGGCGGAATTCGGCAGTGAGCAGCAGCTAACTGGCTGTGATGAGTCGGGTTTGGTATCGTTGCGCTACGTGGATAACCACCAGCAAACAACCGAAACTTATCCGGCCAACCCCAATGGTTCACCCATGGGAATTGGCTCGGTATGCTCCGCCGATGGCCGTGCGACAATCATGATGCCGCACCCAGAGCGAGTGTACCGCACCGTGGCTAATTCTTGGCACCCAGAAGAATGGGGCGAAGATGGCCCGTGGACACGCTTGTTCCGTAACGCGCGCGTATTCACTGCTTAGTGATGTATAGCTACTCAGCGCCGCCTAGAACTGATCCGGCGATGCTTGAATAGCGGCAGCTGAATAGTTACAACATTAGATAACAATAAAAAAGGATAGGGTATGCGTTATTGTCCCAATTGTCGCTCCGATATGATCAACGCTTTGGTTGATGGTGAGGAGCGCTTAACCTGTATGGATGTTGAGTGTGGTTATACCCACTGGAACAACCCCATTCCGGTAGTGGCAGGTATAGTTGAATACAATGGTCAGGTGATATTGGCCCATAATACCCAGTGGCCCGAAGGCGTGTATTCGGTGATTACGGGTTTTTTGGAAGCTGGCGAAGACCCGCTTGAGGGGATTGTTCGCGAAACAGAAGAAGAACTGGGTTTAATTGGTTTTGACCCTGAGCTGGTTGGGGTGTATCCCTTTGCGCAAATGAATCAGGTGATTATAGCCTATCACTTGCGTGCCGCCGGCGAGATAAAACTGAATCACGAGCTGGACGATTATAAATTGGTTGATATTGATAAACTGCAGGGTTGGGACTTTGGTACCGGCCTGGCAGTAAAAGATTTTGTCGCCAAGCGTTCGGCTTAATAGTTACTAATTTTCAATCTTAAATACGGAAAAATTATGTCTGATAAATTTACTTCCCACGAAGCCCAAGCCAGTTACGGCATTGGTCGTCAAATGGCCGATCAGCTGGCCCAAAGCCCTTTTAGTGGTTTTGAAGCCGATGCTGCCCTAGCCGGTTTTAGCGATGCTATTAAAGGCGAAGCCAGCCAGGTTGATGGTGAAGATATCAATGCCGCCTTCCAAGCTATGCAAGCCCGTGCCCAAGCTGAGCAAGCTGAGCAGGCGAAGTCTTTTGCCGGTGAAGGCGAAGCCTTTTTAGAGGAAAACGCCAAGCGCGACGAAGTGCAAATTACCGACAGTGGCTTGCAATATGAGGTATTAACTGCCGGTGCAGGCGACAAGCCTGCTGCAACCGATACAGTTCGCGTGCATTACCATGGTAGTTTGATAAACGGTACCGTTTTCGATAGCTCGGTTGATCGTGGCGAGCCTACAGAATTTCCTGTTAACGGCGTGATTGCCGGTTGGGTTGAAGCTTTGCAGCTGATGAACAAAGGTTCCAAATGGAAGTTGTTTATCCCTCATCAGCTAGCTTACGGTGAGCGCGGTGCCGGTGGCGATATCGGTCCTTACTCGGCCTTGGTATTTGAAGTAGAGTTAATTGATATCCTTTAATATCAAGTTGTAAACAAAGCCCCGTAAGGGGCTTTGTTGTGTTTGGGCTAAGTAAATAACGCCACATAATATTCCGGTGATAGTAATGAGTGATGATAAATTAGAACGAGATTTCTTTGAACTGGCGGACAAGCTGTTGGCTATTGCCAATGATAAAGGCCAGGAAGTTGACCCCGGTGTAGTGTCAGAGGCATTGATGTACGCCGCTGCGCGGTTTGGCACGTTTGTGATGGCAGTTAATAGCGAGAGCCAGGAAGATTTTGTCGAGGATCGATCGCAGTCCTTCAAGTTTTTGTCAGGTCGCTTTCGCGATATGCTGGATGATAACTTTGATGACTATAGTGAGAACTATAAGGATTATTTGCCCAATAAAACTGCAGCTGAAGAATAAGCGGATTAGGACAATGATTGTATTATGAACGTTAGCCTGTCGATTTTTATTGTTGCCCTGCCGGCTTTGTTGTTACAAGCTTGCGCTGTTAGTTTGCAGGGCTTTGTCGCCGATGAGAAAATAATTATCGACAGTGAAAAAATCATCGCCTGGCCAAAATCGGTTAACGAAACCTCGGGCCTGGCTTTACACCAGGATCTAGTTTGGACCATAAACGATAGTGGCGATGGTGCCTTTGTTTACGGGCTTACTAAGCAAGGCCGGCTGGCTAAAAAAATAAGCATACGCAATGCTAAAAATTACGATTATGAAGAGCTGGCCCAGGATCAAAATTACCTCTATGTGGCGGACATTGGTGATAATTTTTTCCAGCGAAAGCAACTTATTATATACCGCCTAGGCTGGGAGGATATTGATAGGGCCAAGCACCAAGGTGAGGTTACGGCAGATTTGATTACGGTGCAGCTTAACGATACCAGCCAGTTTAAACACCAGTATTCCCATAATTATGATTTTGAAGCCTTAAGTGTAAAAGGCGATGAACTCTGGCTGTTCAGCAAAAATCGTTTAGATGGTAACTCTGAGCTTTACCGCCTGCCTAAGCAGCCTGGCTTATATAAAGTAGATAGCGTGGCCAGTTTTGCCACCAAAGGCCTGGTCACTGCCGCAGATATACATCCGCAAACTCAAATGGCTGTTTTGCTGGCCTACCAAATCCATAATCGTAGCTTCGCCAGTTATTTTTGGCTGGTGCCTGCCGGTAGTGATGGCCTAGATTGGGCCAAAGCTAAGAGCTACGAAATCAGCCCTGGTGGTCAGTGGGAAGCGATTAAATGGTCCAAAGACGGCAGCGAACTGATATTAAGTCGTGAAGACAATTTTCAGGGTGGAATGGCGGTAGCAACTATAAAGCCTAATTAAATTTTGTGTGGCTGTAAGGGGGTAAACCCATTTACGTCCGTCTAAGCTCATTACTTCTCAAAAAATAATAATTATGAAAACAATCAATTTTGTCTCGGTATTACTGGTACTTTTTGTTTTCCTGCCAAACAACGCTAAAGCTGCCCTTACGTTTGATAAAGAAACCTTGGCAGCACAAAAGGCATTGCTAAGAAAGGGTTATGCAGTCGGCAAGCCTGACGGTTTAATGGGGTCGGGTACGCAAAAGTTAATTAGGCGCTACCAGGCCGCTATGGATTTGGCTCAGGGGCCGTTAGACCAAGCCACGTTAATAAGCTTGGGGGTTGTGGCGAAACCTAGGCGAATTTCTTTGGCAAAACTCCACGGTACTGACCAGCAGCAGTACTTTCTCCAGGCCGGACATAAAAAACAAATTAGGGATATTGACGTTTCAGCTGATGGGCGCTTTTTTGTTACTGCCGCCGGTGATAATACCGCCAAGCTATGGCAACAGGCCAGTGGCCGGGTGCTGCGCAGTTTTTCACACTCAGACTCCAATATTAACTCTGCAAAATTTTCAGCGGATGGACAATTTATCGCTACCGCCGGAGATGAATTGTTACTCTGGGAAACCAGTAGTGGCAAGTTAGTTCGCAGGCTGGGGCGAGCTGAGTGCATTAACTCGGTTGAATTTGTCCACGCGGATCAAGCGCTGTTAATAAGTCGGGGCAATGGCAGCTGTTCACCTAGGCGAGCCGAGCTCTGGGATATCCGCAGTGGGCTGCGGCTGCAGGCTTTTGACGATTTACCCAAAGCTAAAAAATCAGATATAGGAGATGCCGTCTATGACGAGAGCCGAGGCTGGGTTATCGGCGCCCGCGGCACGGAAGTACTCATATGGCAGGCTTCAAATGGAGAGTTGATGCACCGCCTAGGCGGCCACAGTGATTCTGTTACGGAGTTGGGGTTGTCATCTAATGGCCGTTATCTGGTCAGTGCTGGTCAAGGCAGCGAGATTCGGTTGTGGGACTTGCGCTCGATGAGCTTGAAATATGCTTTGCAGGGTCCGCAAGGCTTTGCTCATGCGGTAGCAATGTCATCTGATAATCGATATCTTGCCACTGGCCATGGAGGTTTTTTTGATCAAAAAGGGACTCTAAATTTGTGGCGTATCAGTGATGGTAAGCTGCTGTCTAGCAAAAAAACTCACCTCAGCCGTGTTAATGCATTACGTTTTGATGGGACTAACGCTTATTTGTTTAGCGGCGGAGGGCGGGGTCAGTTTGGTAGCACGCCAGAACTTGAGGATGGTCGTATTAATCTCTGGCGCCACCACGATATGAGCTTGGCACAAACCTTTTCAGGTTATGCAAATGAAATTACCGGTTTGGTTTCACTGCCCCTTAAGCAGGCTTTACTATCAAGCCACCGTAATGGTGACTTTAATCTATGGAGCTTAACGACAGGAGCATTGCTGAAGACATTTACCGCTGAACTAGCGCCTGAAAATATAGCAATCAGCCCTGACGAGCAATTGCTAGCAAGCTGTGTTGATTTACCTAAGCCGTATCGCTCGCAACTTCGGCTACATCGAATGGCTGATGGCCGGCTGATTAAGACTATAACGCAAAAAAATAACTGTGATGGCTTAGAGTTTAGCCCTAATGGTCTTCATCTAGCGGCGAGCAATGGTGACCGAATATTACTATTAGACACCGAAAATCTAACTCAGCAGCGTGAATTTGATAAGACCCAAATATTTGATCAGCAATACGGCTATCAAAGCCTCGATAACTTTGTATTTTCAGGTGACAGTACTTCTATATATGTTGCAGCGCCTGACCGTATTGTGCAGCTGGATATTGTTAGTGGTAGCCGTATCCAGCGGATGTCATATCGAAAGTTAAGTAGGCGATCTACTCATGTGAGTTCTATGCAGCTATCCAGCGATGGTGATTACCTATACGCATGTGATAGCGAATATGGTATCAGCCAATGGGCTCTTAGTACTACCAGGCGTACGACTAAGGTAAAGGATTTCCATTGTCGCGGTGGCTTTGAGTTGTTGGCGGGTAAGCAGGCTGTACTGGCGTTTGATCGAGGCTCTTATTATGGCGCCAATAAAGTCCAGCATTGGAACTTTAAATCTAAGCAAAATAATTACTCACTAAATGCACATACTGATCATGTTGTCGGTTTGGTTTCGCTTCCGGCAGGGCGCGCGGCTTCTGCAAGCTCAGATGGAACCATTAGAATTTGGGATTTGGGCAAGCGTAAAACCCTACTGACAATAGCGTCGGTGGTTAATTCAGAGCAGCCGGGAACAGAGTGGATTTCAATCAGCCCGGATGGGTATTTTACCGGTACTGAGCAAGCGGCTAAGCGTATTAACATTAGTCAGGGCATGACGGTGACGGGTATAGAAAATTTTTACGATGCTTTAAAACGGCCGGACTTGGTGGCCGCCACCCTGCAGGGTACATTGCTTGGCGTCGACCATAAGCCTAGCTCCTTGGGGCAAATAATGGACGCTGGTTTAGCGCCGCGAGTCGACATTTTATTAGAGCAAGATGTGCTTACAGCAAGCTCGTCAAGCTACCGCTTACCGGTAAAGATTAGTGATGCCGGTGGCGGCATCGGCAAGCTAGAGTGGAAAGTGAATGGTGTTACCAAAGGGGTAAAGTGTTTTGGCTCTGGCCAGTGTCGCGAGCGTGCCCTAGGCTTGATCGCAAAAAATAACAAGCCCAGCAGTAAGACCTTGGAGTTAACGGTTACGCTCGGTCCCGGGGATAATCTGCTTGAATTGATTGCCTATAACCGCAGTAATAAAATGGCCTCCGAGCCCGCAGAAGTTAATATTATTCGTCGCACAGCCATTGCGCGGGCACCAAAGCTGCACATACTGGCTATTGGCATTAATGATTATTTTGATACCCGCCTGCAGTTGAATTACGCGGTCAATGATGTCAATAAGTTGGTTGAGTCGCTGGTGGATGCCAGCGATGATTTGTATTCGGACATCGACACCACCTTACTCTTAAACGAGGCATCTACCAAGCAAGGCATCGACAAAGCATTTGTCAATATATCCAAGCAGCTGGGGCCGGAAGATGTATTTATGTTGTTTGTCGCCGGGCATGGTTTAACCGTAGATGGCCGTTATTATTTTATCCCGCAGGATTTTCGTTATCGCAACCAGCAGTCGGTGGTAAACGATGGCATCGGACAGGGGCAGTGGCAGTCGTGGCTGGCTTCGGTGCCCGCGGAAAAAAGCATATTGATGTTTGATACCTGCGAGAGTGGTAGTTTGACTGATATGGTAGCAACCCGGGGGATGGAGCAAGCGGTGGCGATTGATAAGTTGGGTCGTTCTATAGGGCGGACAATCATTTCTGCGTCGAGTGACACAGGCCCGGCCCTAGAGGGATATAAAGGACATGGCTTATTTACTTACGCCCTGCTGCAAGCCATTGAACATGCGGATATCAGCGACAATGGTTTTGTCGAAGTTACTGAGCTTGTGCGCTATATTGATGAGCAAGTACCGCAGTTGTCGAAAAAAGCTTTTAATACGACGCAGATACCCCAATTTCAAATCAAAGGACATAATTTTCCAGTATTTGAACAGAAGGGCAGTAGCTGGTTGGATTTTTAGCGACCTGAACGATCTTTAGTGTTGGCGTTAAGCCAAGGTAGTGATACAGCGGCTTGATTGTGTCCTTGGCGTTTTTGTATGCCGTAGCTAAGGTGTAGCATGCTCCGGGTTAGCCACCAGAGCACGAAATATTTAGTTTAGCTATCTCGTTATCATGAGGCTAAAAGTACTGCTCTCTAGTGCTCATCCAGAAACGGATACACAAGATATTTAAGGTAAGTCGTGAGACGTAAAAGCACTTGTTTTTAAGCGTATTACGTCTTACGTTTTATCTCCCAGAAACGAAGTTTCTGAATGGGCACTAGTTACTCCTCTGAATCTAATGGCAAAGCACCCGGTTTACGCTTTGGTGGCGCAAAGCCATCACCCAGGTTGAGGGCCGGGTTGCTTGGCTTGCGGCGCTTACCTACATTTTTTTGATCGCGGGCGCGCTTCTTAATTTTTGGCGCTGCCTTGGCTTCAGCCTCGCTGCTACGCTTCTTACTGCCGGCAGCTTTGCCGGAAGTCTTAGTCTTCTTGGGGCCTTTGAATTTAGCCGCCAGCTCTTTGATAATGCGCGGCTCGATTTTGGCGTCTAACTGTTTTTGCACCCGGGCTACTAAGTCCCACTCATAGCTATTGATCAAGCTGATGGCGGTGCCTTCCGCGCCAGCACGACCGGTCCGGCCGATACGGTGGGTATAGTCGTCGGCATTACGGGCCATGTCGAAATTGATGACCAGGTCGATGCCTTTGACGTCGAGGCCGCGGCCGGCGATATCCGTCGCTACCAGAACATCAATATGGTTACGGCGCAGCCTGTCCATAACCCGGTTGCGGTCGTCCTGCGCCATATCGCCATGCAATACGCCAACGCGGTGGTTGTGGTAGGACAACAGCCCCCTTAGCTTGGTGGCCAGGGTTTTAGTATTGGTGAAAACTAGAGCCTTGGTGAAGCGTTCATGGGCCAGCAGCCAGGCTAATAAAGCCTCTTTATGCTTGGCGTCATCGGCCAGTACCATTTGTTGGGTGATATTGGGGCTGCTTTCCAGGCCATCTTCTATGGTGATTTCTTCTGGCTGCTTAAGTATGCCCTGGGCCATGTGCGAAATTTTTTCGTGCCGCAGAGTAGCTGAAAACAATAAGGTTTGATGCTGGTCGCCGCAACCGGAGCAGATACGGGTGACATCTTCTTCAAAACCCATGTCTAGCATTCGGTCAGCTTCGTCCAATACCAGGGTCTCTAGGTCGTTTAAATCAGTGCTGCCCTTGTCCATATGCTCAACCAGACGGCCTGGAGTGGCAATAATAACCTCCGGGTTCTGCCGAAACACCGCTTTTTGGTATTTGAATTCGGCACCGCCAGTAATGACATCGGCATTTATCGAGCAAAACTTGCCCAATAGAGTGGCTTGCTTTAAAACTTGCCTGGCCAATTCACGGGTAGGAACCAAAATTAGGCAGCGGGTACCGGTTTTAGGTGAATTTTGTGCCAGCAGATTTTGATAAATAGGCAGTAGATAGGCTAGGGTCTTGCCGCTACCGGTCGCCGCACATACCTGGGCATCCTTACCGCCGATGACAGTCGGAATGACCTCTTGCTGCACTTGGGTGGCTTCAAATAGGCCTTGGGCTTCCACTGCGCGGTGTAATTGGATGTCAGTGAGTAAATCTTGAAATTGGCTGGACAAACTAGGCCTCGAATATCTTTGTAGGGAATAGAACTAATAAAGGCTGAATTGTAGCAAAAAGCCTCGCCAGCTGCCCATTTATTTGAGGCCTAACTGTCATTAGACGAGGCATTTCACCATTCGGCGCAGGGAAAAACACTTATCGCCAAATATCGTCATTTTATCGCTATGGGCAAAACTATTTCGGTAAAGTTGCCGTCATAGATAGCGAGCCACCAAGAACAAAACAGATTTTAAAGGGTGCCTCAAAATAGCAATATTTCGATGTGCCCTTATGCACCCAATAGCAATGTCTACGAGGACAACACCATGTTAAATAGCAAACTTACTAAAACAATGATCATCTCTTCAGTGTTAATCGCCAGCTGCGGTATCGCCGGTATGGCCAGCGCAGCGCTCAGTGAAGTTCAAAATAAAGCGGTTGGTTATTCCGATTTAGACCTAAGCCAACAAGCCGGGCAGGAAGCTTTATACCAGCGCTTGAAGCAGGCGACCAAAAATGTCTGCGGTGCTGGGAGTCAGTTAAAAGGCGGTGATCTTAGTGCAGCAACAAATGTGCGTAAATGTTACCGGGCTAGTTTGAATGATGCGGTAAAAAATGTGGGCAATAAGCCTTTAGAAGAGCTTCATCAGTCTTCCTGATTTCGGTGAGGTTGTGTGAAGAAAGCGGGCCTGTTTGTCTTGGTTACAGGCCCCGCTTTTTTTAGTTCGGCGTTGTTATTCTACAAGGCGTTACAACCCTTTATTTTTATTTCAACATTCCCTTCTGCCCGTAGTAGATTCTCTCATCTCTCATCTCTCATCTCTCATCTCTCATCTCTCATCTCTCATCTCTAGACTATAGGCCAGCACAAAGCATTGAGCTGGGGACAAATTTCCAGTGATTTTTGATGGCGTCGCTAGCTCCGAGTTTAGCTTAAACAAAAAACAGTGGGGTACTTTTAGAATCGGCGGGCAATGGCGATGCGCTGGCTTTGGCTGCGCCAATTGCTTCAGCCTCACAGGTGTACATTTGGCATGGCGAATGTTGTGCATCATGTCGTCGGTAAATAAGGCTGCTGCTTATTTGTTTGAGGCCTAACCGTCATTAGACGAGGCATTTCACCATTCGGCGCAGGAAAAAACATTTATCGCTAAATATCGTCATTTTATCGTTATGGGCAAAACTATTTCGGTAAAGTTGCCGTCATAGATAGCGAGCCACCAAGAACAAAACAGATTTTAAAGGGTGCCTCAAAATAGCAATATTTCGATGTGCCCTTAAGCACCCAATAGCCAATAGCAATGTCTACGAGGACAACACCATGTTAAATAGCAAACTTACTAAAACAATGATCATCTCTTCAGTGTTAATCGCCAGCTGCGGTATCGCCGGCGTGGCCAGCGCAGCGCTTAGTGAAGTTCAAAATAAAGCGGTTGCTTATTCCGATTTAGACCTAAGCCAACAGGCCGGACAGGAAGCTTTGTACCAGCGTTTAAAGCAGGCAACTAAAAATGTCTGTGGTTCAGGGGGGCAGTTAAAAGGCGGCGATCTTAGTGCAGCAGCAAATGTACGCAAGTGTTATCGGGCTAGTTTGAATGATGCGGTAAAAAGTGTGGGCAATAAGTCTTTAGAAGAGCTTCATCAGTCCTCTTAATCAGCAGTGAGGTTGTTTGAAGAAAGCGGGCCTGTTTGTCTTGGTTGCAGGCCTCGCTTTTTTTAGTTTGATGTTTATAGTCGACAAAGCGTTAAATCCCTTTCTTGTTGAGATCAAATCCCTTTCTTCTCTGTGTTAAATTCTATCTTCTCTAAACTGTAAGTCAGCCAAACGTTTATACAGCGGAGAGATTTTCAGTAATTCTTGATGACTGCCACTCGCTACAAGTTTGCCTTGATCCATGACAGCTATTTTGTCGGCATGAATAATGGTTGCCAAGCGGTGAGCGATAATGATTGTGGTGCGGCCCTGCATTAATTCGTTTAAAGCCTGCTGGACATGAAATTCGCTCTCGGCGTCTAGGGCGCTGGTAGCTTCATCCAATAATAAGATCTTGGGGTCCTTTAGAATGGCGCGAGCAATGGCGATACGCTGGCGTTGGCCGCCGGATAATCTAGCGCCTTTGTCGCCAAGCGGCGTATTATAACCTTCGGGTAATTTTTCAATAAATTCGTGCGCATGGGCTGCTTTGGCCGCGGCAATAATTTCAGCTTCACTGGCGTCCATCTTGCCATAACGAATATTGTGCATCACATCGGCGGTAAATAAGGCTGGCTGCTGTGGTACCAGAGCCATATTGTTGCGCAGGTGCAAAGGCTGCATTGTTTTTATGTCGTTCTGGCCCAGAATGACTGAACCATCGCCGGGGTCATAGAATCGCTGTACTAACTCAAATACCGTGGACTTGCCGGCACCGCTTGGGCCAACCAAGGCCACTGATTGCCCGGGTTCAATCCGTAGATCAAAATTATGCAGGGCTTTTTGCTGCGGCCGGGTGGGGTAGCTAAAGCTAATGTTATTAAAGTGTAGGCTAGCGTCTACGGCTTTTTGTTCGCTGCCGCGAGCTGGATTCTGAATATGTGATTCTTCGTTTAATAGTTCAATTAAGCGTTCTGCGGCCCCAGCCGCCCGCTGTAATTCGCCAAAAACTTCTGAAATAGTAGCCACGGCGGTAGCGACCATAATTGCATAAAACACAAAGGCACCGAGATCACCACCGGTCATTTTTCCGGTGAGTACATCGTAACCACCTATCCACAGCATGCCGGTAATAGCACCAAAGACTAAGCTGATCACGGCGGCAATCAAAAGGGCGCGCTGCTTTATTCGTTTACGCGCAATGGTGAAGGCAGCTTCTACTTCATTTTGAAATGATTGGCGCTCATAATCTTCGCGGCTATAGCTCTGCACGGTTTTAATATTTTCAATAACTTCGCCGGCGTAGCTGCCGACTTCGGCAATGCTGTCTTGGCTTTTACGTGATAAGGCGCGAACTTTACGGCCGTAAATTAATATAGGAACAAGAATTAGTGGTACGCTGGCCAGTACAATCATGCTCAGTTTTAGATTGGTGACCAGCAACATAATTAGCCCGCCAATAAAAGTTAGGCTGTTGCGTAGTGCCATCGACAGTGATGATCCCACAATGTTCTCTAATAATGTGGTGTCAGTGGTTAGCCGGGACATTATCTCGCCGCTGCGGTTAGACTCAAAATAGCTGGGGTGCAAGCCCATTAAATGTTCGAATACCGCTTTGCGAATATCGGCCACCACCCGTTCGCCCAACCAAGAAACTAAGTAAAAACGGACAAAGGTGCCAATAGCAATAGAGAAGGTAATGACGGCCAAAAAAATAACCGCAGAATTTAAGTCGCTAACTGAGCCTCCGACAAAGCCCTTGTCGATTAATTGCCGCACCGCTTGTCCGATTGCCAGGCTGGCACCGGCCGTAACTAAGAGGGCGGCAACAGCGCCAATAAGTACTTTTTTGTAAGGCGTAATAAAGGGTAGCAGCTCGAGTAAAATTCCTAGACGCTTATTGGCCGCCTTGTTGTCGTCCTGGTTATTGCTGTCATCTGTACCAGCTTGAGGGGTTTTGGCTTGGCTTGTCTCTTGAACTGCTTGTTCGACGGTAGGTTTCTCTAGGGTTTGGCTCATAATTCTATTACTCAAAGGCGGCTTGCCATACAATGAGGCTGGGCGGCCAGTTAATCAAGCTGCACCGTTGTTAGCTTTTGTTAAGCAGTATTGAAGGACGAATTATGGCGATAAAACCCACTATCTATAAAGTACTTTTGCAGCTGGCTGATACCGATCGGCACTTTTATCAAGACTATAATTTAACCTTGGCTCAGCACCCCTCCGAAACTCTTGAGCGGCTATGTGTCCGGCTTTACGCGTTTTGTCGTCATGCCTCCGAGCGCTTGGAATTTAGCAAGGGCCTGGGTGCGGATGATGAACCTGAGCTTTGGCAAAAGTCCGATGCTGGCGAGATAGAGCTATGGCTTGAGGTGGGGCAGCCAGAGCCTGAGCGGTTAAAAAAAGCCAGCCGGAAATGCCAGCAACTGTGCCTATATACCTTCAGCAAGAGCTCAGACACATGGTGGCAACTTAACCAAGCTAAAATACTCGCGGACAATTGTCGGGTTGAGCAATTAGCTTGGGCGGATATGCAAGCGATGGCAAGCTTAATAAAGCGCCAAACCGAGCTCAGTGTAACCCTGAGTGATGGCCTTGCTTATATTGCTGTCGGCGATCAAAATTTAACCATTGCTGCCAAGGTGCTGAAAGAGTAGCGGTCCCGATGAAATTGGCACAACAAGTCACCGGAGTTGATGTTATCCGTCCTGTCGCAAAGTTAATGAAAGTCTAGAATAAAGCGGATTTTCAAATTAAGGAGATATATTATGAGCGACAGCAACGATATCGGCATTAGCATTCCCATTATTCGGCATATGGGGGCCGAGGTAATGGAAGTTAGCCCGGGCCGAGTCAAGGTGAAAATGCCCCTGGCTCCTAATGCTAATCACGTCGGAACCATGTACGCCGGCAGCTTATTTACCTTGGCGGAATTTCCTGGCGGCGTATTGTTTTTAGACTATTTAGACGGTGCTGCAATTTATCCTATCGTAGCGGAAATGAGCATCCGCTACCGCCGCCCGGCATTGACCGATATCAGTGTGGATATGCAGATGGACTTAGCCGTTTTAGACCAGATGAAGGCCGATACCCTGGCAAATGGTAAGGCTGAGATGGAGCATGAACAAAAATTAACCGATACCAATGGTGAAGTAGTGGCTATTTCTAAGGCCCGCTATGTGTGGATAAAAGCTTAAAAGTTGGTAGCTGTAAGCTCAGCTTGGTTTCACCCTACTGCGGTGTAAATTAAAAGATCGTTTACACTTGCACCAACAGTAAGCGCCTTTAGGCGAGCCCATGCTTTTGGCCATCTATGGTGCAAATCGAAGACAGTCTGAAGCGCCACTGAGAATATTTAATCGTTATAAGTATTTAAGCTTGCGATGCAGTAATCCCATCAGGTAGTAGGGATTATTGCCCTGCCTTCTCAATTCCTCTGCTATTTATTGCTATATCTTAGTCACTCTTTCTCTTTCGTTCAGACTTATTGCCAATTCTGTTAAGCTCTGGTTGCGGGCTGGTACCCGTATTTCGTCCTATTTGCGATGATTAAGACAATAACAAGAGATAACTATGACTGCAGCTAGAGAGCAATTTGGTTCCCGTTTGGGGTTTATTCTGGCCGCCGCCGGCAGCGCGGTGGGTATTGGCAACTTAGTTGGCTTCCCAGTTGGGGCGGCTAAAAATGGCGGAGGTGCATTTCTCTTCATCTACGCCATCTTTGTGGTGATGGTGTGCTTGCCGGTGATGATGGCAGAGCTTGCGATTGGCCGTCGTTCACAAAAAGACCCGCTAGGGGCTTACAGCGCCTTAAGTGGTGGCAGTAAGGGCTGGAGTATTGCTGGCTGGTTAGCGGTAATCACTCCTTATATGATAGCCGTTTTTTATACGGTATTAACGGTTTGGCTGTTTGGGTATTTGATTACAGCGGCCACCGGCGGCCTAAGGGAGTTGGCCGGGCAACAATATTTTGGTCAATTTATTAACGGCGATAGTGTTTTTGTCCATCTGATTATTGTCGCCACTATGGTTTTTGTGATTTTGATGAGCGGGGTTAAGGATGGCATTGAAAGAGTAGCCAAAATTCTAATGCCCGGCTTGTTTGTGATGTTGATTGGTTTGGTTATTTTTGTTCTTACTCTTGACGGAGCCTCCGCTGGTGTTGAATTTTATCTAGTGCCTGACTTCAGTAAAATAAATGCCTCTGTTATTAATGGCGCTTTATCGCAGGCGTTCTTCTCCTTGTCTTTGGGAATGGGAATTTTGATTACTTATGGCTCTTATATGGAGCGTAAAGAATCTATTCCCAGCTCTTCTAAATTTGTTGCCTTGACGGACACTCTGGTGGCATTTTCAGCAGGTCTGATGATACTGCCTGCTATTTTTGCCTTGAAGCCCGATATCAATCCGGAGGAGTTAAGCGATTCGTCGGTTAGTCTGATTTTCAGTTTTTTGCCTAAAATATTCTTGGCCTTAGAGGTTACCATTGGTTATATCGGGGCTAGCATTGTCGCTAGTTTGTTTTTCTTGCTGGTGTTTTTTGCCGCTTTAACTTCCTTGGTGTCTATTACTGAAGTGCCCACCGCCAGTTTAGTTGAGGAGAAAGGTTATTCCCGTAAAAAAGCGTTGGCGATACTTTGGCTTAGCATGGCCTTTTTGACTGTGGCGTGTACTGTTGGATTTGGGCGCGTAGGTGTATTTACACATTTAGTTTCCTATCCTGGTGGCCAGGTATCTGAATATCAACTCGGTAAAAATGCCAATGGTGCCTTTTCAATTGGTTCAGAAACGGGTGCCGTAGTTGTGGCTGATAGCTCGCAATTGGTTGCAGGGGTCGCGATAATAGAGGTGGTCGTTAAGCGGCTAGATGGCAGCGACGCTAAGCAGACTTTTGGCATTTCAGTGAATGACGAAAATTCGGTTGCCAAGGCTCAAAAATTTGAAGGTGCAGGGGATGGCTCAATCACGGATATTGATCCAGTGGCGAATCTATTGTCTGTAAATGCGGCTGCTGGCGCCGCTACAGGACTGGTGGCAAACGGCGTTACTTATAAATCATTGTTTGATGTGATCTATGATATTTTCTACGATACTATTTTGCCGCTCAACGGATTCTTGGTGTGTTTATTTGTGGTCTTCCGATGGAATAGGCGAAATTTCAATGCCGAGCTAGAGCAGGGGGACGCGAGCTATAAAGGTTCCTGGGTCGAGCGCTATGTTAACTTTTCGTTGAGTACTTTTATTCCTGTTATCTTGCTGTTGATTTTTCTTAATACAGTCGCCACCAAATATTTTGGTTACAGCTTTATAGGCTGACAGGTCAAATTTCAGGCATAAAAAAAGCGGCCATGCCGCTTTTTTTATGCCTGAATTACAGCAGTTTAAATGTTACCTAGCTGCTTACCCACTATTTTCAATAGCGGTTTAAATACCTTGGGTGAGGCACAGACGATATTGCCGCTGTCTAGGAAGCTATTACCGCCTTTAAAGTCGGAGATCATGCCACCGGCTTCTTTTACCAGCAGCACTCCGGCAGCGATATCCCACTCCTTTAGGTTCATTTCCCAGAAGCCGTCAAAGCGACCGGCGGCAACATAGGCCAAATCCAAGGAAGCAGCACCAGGACGACGAATGCCGGCGGTTTTACCGGCGATCTCATGCATGGCGGCCAAGTAAGGAGTCATATGCTGGTAAGCTGCCCCGTTGAATGGAATACCTGTGCCAATAAGCGCACCATCTAAATCACGACGACCAGAAACACGAATACGGCGACCATTTAAGGCTGCACCGCGACCACGACTGGCAGTAAACTCTTCTTGGGTGACCGGGTTGAGTACCACGGCGTGCTCTAATTGCCCTCTAAATTTACAGGCAATAGAAATGCCGAAATGGGGGATGCCGTGAATAAAGTTGGTGGTGCCGTCGAGTGGATCGATAATCCACTCGTAATCTGAGTCAGCGCCCTTGCTGTAACCTGTCTCCTCACCTCGAATACAATGCTCGGGGTAGGCTTTGCGCAAATGATAAATTATCTCCTTTTCGGAGGCCTTATCAATTTCGGTAACAAAGTCATTACGACCTTTTTCTTCAATGTTTATAACATCTAAACGCTCTAAGGAGCGCTCAATAAGCTCGCCGGCCTTGCGTGCAGCACGCAGGGCAATCGTTAACATGGGTTCCATGGGGCACCAACTTGTTTTAAAAGAACGGAAGCTGCGGCAGGCGCAGGCTAGTGGCGCGGATTATAGGGGAAAAGATCGACGGGATAAAGGGCCACGGCCTTCTGTGGGTAGATGGGGCGCCGGAAATGAAAGGGTGTATTGCGGAAGCCTTCGTTTAAGCGCTGATTATTAGAATTTAAGGGTGATTGAGTCAATACCGACATCGATGCGCTGGTTTGGCTTATTTAAGAACATGTTTAGGGGTGGTAAGTGGCCGCTATTGCGTCTAACTGATAAATGGCGGCTGCGTCTACTTGCTGGCGCTAGTAAGGCACTAAGTGCCGGAGAAGCCTGTGTACTGGTTTTATTGCTAGAATGTAGGATAAGAATTTGGGAAGAAGGTATGGGAAATAACAATGAATAAATATACGTTTAAATTATTAGCCAGTATCCCTGTGGCTAACATTTTAGGTGAGGGCATTATTTGGAATAAATCCGATGGTGCGATTTGGTGGGTTGATATTCAATCATCAGTTTTACATCGTTACCACTTGGCTAGCCAAAACTTAAAGGTGTTTGAACTGCCGCATCGGCTGGCAGCCTTCGGTTTTGTTCAAGGTAGCGATAATAGCCGAATTGTGGCGGCGTTTGATCGGGGGCTGGCTATTTATGAGCTCGAAAGTGGTGGGTTGCAATGGCTGGCCGAGCCAGAGCAGGGCTCGCCTGGAAATCGATTCAACGACGGCCGAGTCGATTTCCAAGGGCGTTTTTGGGCAGGCACTATGATCGAAGATCGGGCTGCTAGCCTCAGCTCGCCTAGCTTATATAGGCTAGATCATGAGTCTGGACAGCAAAAGGTAGTTGGCGGCTTAAAAATATCTAATGGCCTGTGTTGGAGCCCTGATTCAAGCCGCATGTATCATTCTGATTCACCGCGCAATGAAATATATGTTTACGATTTTGATGCCGCAACCGGGCAGCTCGGCCAGCGCCGTATTTTTGCTCGTACCCAAGCGGGTCATTATCCAGACGGAGCCATTACTGATAATGAGGGTTTCTTACTCAGTGCCCAGTGGGGCGGGTCGCAAATAAATCGCTACCATCCAAATGGTGAGTTAGATGGTGTACTTGAGGTACCCGTAACTCAACCAACCTGTATGACCTTTGCCGGTGAGGGGTTAGATTTGCTGTGTATTACAACGGCTAAAGAGGGGTTGTCGACCGAGGAGCTTGAGCGTCAGGGGGAGGCGGGTAATGTTTTGATTTATCAAACCACATTTACCGGTTTGGCCAGCCCGGAATATATTCAATTTTAAGCCTGCTGCGATATCAGCCGAGTGTTGCATTGCCGCTGTTTATAAGCAGGGCTTGCCGGGTGAGCGCGCGCTCAGGCAATCTTTAACGCCGCGAGCGAGGCTTTCCATAAGCCCTCACCGCGGATGTGTAGTTATTTTGTTTGCCTAGAGTGGTATTGGTCTTGCGGTGGGGTAGCTCAACTTCGAGTAATAGCGCCAGGCTGCCGTATCCCTGTGACTTGTTAATATCGTCTCTGGCCTTTTGGCAAGAGTCGTTCTTTTTTTTAGTTTGCAAATAGCTAAAAATGGTTTTGCTTTCCCGACAGTAAATAAAATGGGCAAGCTTGCCGCCAGTGGTGCAATTTATTATCAAAAGCTTGCTGGTAGAGCTTAGGAGGTTTTTTGTCGCCCTGTGGGTTTCGTCGCGGGCTCCTCATTCAAAATGCTTGGTCGCATTTTGTCGAACCGCCAGGGTTCTCTCACAGACCTGCCCCACCGCCATAAACCAAAAAACCCCCGACATTTGCATGTTATTGAGAGTGGGGCTTTTGGAGCTAGGGATTAACGACACTGGCCTAGGGGCCATTGCCGCCCTGTGGGTTTCGTCGCGGGCTCCTCATTCAAAATGCTTGGTCGCACTGTCGAACCGCCAGGGTTCTCTCACAGACATGCCCCACCGCCATAAACCAAAAAACCCCCGACATTTGCATATTATTGAGAGTGGGGCTTTTGGAGCTAGGGATTAACGACATTGGCCTAGGGGCCATTGCCGCCCTACGGGTTTCGTCGCGGGCTCCTCATTCAAAATGCTTGGTCGCACTGTCGAACCACCAGGGTTCTCTCACAGACATGCCCCACCGCCATAAACCAAAAAACCCCCGACATTTGCATGTTATTGAGAGTGGGGCTTTTGGAGTTAGGGATTAACGACACTGGCCTAGGGGCCATTGCCGCCCTGCGGGTTTCGTCGCGGGCTCCTCATTCAAAATGCTTGGTCGCATTTTGTCGAACCGCCAGGGTTCTCTCACAGACATGCCCCACCGCCATAAACCCAAAAACCCCCGACATTTGCATATTATTGAGAGTGGGGCTTTTGGAGCTAGGGATTAACGACACTGGCCTAGGGGCCATTGCCGCCCTGCGGGTTTCGTCGCGGGCTCCTCATTCAAAATGCTTGGTCGCATTTTGTCGAACCGCCAGGGTTCTCTCACAGACATGCCCCACCGCCATAAACCCCAAAACCCCCGACATTTGCATGTCGGGGGTTTTGGGGTTTATGGCGGTGGGGCAGGGACGGTTATCTAGGCAGCAGTAAGACCCTTAGCCCTTGTGTTCTGTGGCTTCTGGGTGATAGATACGTTAACATTGACGTCAACATTGATGGGTAATTGGCAGTGAATCGCTCTATGAATAAAGAATCGTATTTGGTTTCTAAAAACGGACTTTGGATGTTTAACTGGAGAGTCCCTAAGGATTGTCTGTCGGCATTCGGAGGAAAGAAGACCATAACCAAAACGCTTCAAACTCATAACCTAAGAGAAGCTAGGGGTCGGCGTGATGTGATGCTGGTAGAGTGTATGAAAGTTGTACGAGAAGTTCGTTCTGAGGCGGACGGCGGTAAATCTTTGTTTAGGGTTAATTTGCTTAATATGGCACATGTGGAGCGAGATCAGCTTGAGTCCGCATGGCTCGATGTTGAAGATAAGACGCCTGAAACCGAGACTGAGATTGCGTATAAAGAAGCGCTGAAAGTTTCCTATCTAGGGCACAACTCAGAGCTTGCTAAATGTACTCTAAAGGATGCGCTTAAGGCATATGTCGAGGAAAAAACAGGACACGTAACCGCTAAGACCATATCGCACGCAAAAAGAGCTGTAACAGTGTTCATTGAGTATCTAAAAATTGATGATGTCGTTGTTGAAGGCATTTCGCGGAAGACCGTGAAGCAATTCATTAAAGACTCTCCTTCTGCCGGTAAAACTACAAGTAATCGAATCAACCTCCTGTCATCAATCTTTAAGGTGGCTTTAGATGATGGTTTGATTGATGAGGACAAGCGGAATCCGTTTGAGGCGCATAGGGTCTCGCGCAAAGATACTCAGAGTTACGAGCGCTTCACAGATACCCAGCTTGCAGATATTTTCGAGGCAACAAAAGACTTTGAGTGCTCAAGGATAGATTTTCATAAATTCATGCTGCCTAGATTGGCCTATGTGACTGGGTGCCGTGTTGAAGAGTTAGCTAGTTTGCAGCGGGAACAGGTCAAGACTAAAGGCGGCATTACGTATTTAGCAATTTCTGATGGAGGTGATACCTATCAGGGAAAGACGATAAACTCGGCGCGTCAAATTCCGGTACACGGCAGCTTGGTAGAACCCCTGCTAAAATGGAAAAATAGTGAAACCCACAAATTGCTTTTTCCGGTTTTAGAGAGTAGGCGGGCAGATGGAAAGCTCGGGGATAAATACAGTAAGCAATTTGGTACTTTGAAGCGGTCGCTTGGTATTTCTAGGCGTTCGCAAGGTTTTCATAGTTTTAGGGTGCATATGGCTACAAACCTAGAGAGGGCGGGAGTGCCAGAAGAGCGGGCTGTTTGGATTCTAGGGCATTCTAGGACATTGAGTTTGACTTATGGGTTATATAGTGACGGGCCATCATTAGAGCAGCTAAAGGATGATGTGGAAAAATCAGTGGTTTGGAGGTGAGAGGGCCTGATGGATAAAATGGATTGTATATATTGTACAAAAGCTACTGGAGACTCCTTAGAGCATATAGTACCTGATGCTATAGGCGGGGCATTATTAGACAGTTTATTTAAAACTGGAAATGTCTGCCAACGTTGCAATAATATTCTGGGATTGTTTGCAGATGGTCAATATCTAAAGTCTTTTTTTGCGCAGTCCTCTAGGGGGTTGTCAGTTGATATTTCACATGGGCAGTATTCTGTTAAGACTCTTCCTTTGCATTATATGGGCTACATGAGGTTTGAAGATAATCTTGGCTTTAAAGATTGTGAGATGTGGATATCCCAATTTAATGGGCGCGTATTTCATTTTCATAATTGTACGTCTGAAGCTTACTTTTCGTATGCGGGCGGTAACCCCATAGACCAGAAACGAGGTGACAGCTTGGCTCTGTACATCAATGTCACCAGCTCTGAAGAAGAACTTGAGATTGAGCTGAGATCTTTTCATAAGGCATTTATTCGGTCAGAGCGAGTCGTTTCTCACGTAGAATTTTCGAAAGGATTTCCAAAGGGCCTTGGGAGGTTACCTAATCAAAAGGAGAGCGATTGGCTCGATTGGTATCACGATGAAATAGTCGTAAAGAGAAAAAATTCGCATAGCGCTACAATCCCAATAAAAATAGGCAGTGCGGACAGAATGATTGCGAAAATTGCACTTGGGGTTGGATGGAATCTCTTTGGCCTGAAATTTTTGAAGTCTCCATACTGCGCAATCCTGAGGAATTATATGTGGGAGCAGGACTTTGAGAAAAGGTCGGCGTTAAGAGTGCTCAGATCTGACGGTGATTTCTCTGATAGGCTTGTGTTCCCTGATCGACCTTATTTCGATAAAAATATAACCATTTTAATTTTGTCCATTGGGCACGCAATTATTTTTATTATCAATGTGTACGGAGATGAGCAGTCAATACAACTTACGGATGATTTGGAAATGTCTAGTAGCTTTGCCGCTACAAACCCTGACGGAATTGCGTACGCTGTTAATCCTATTTATGAAACAGTGCAGGGTCCAATGGGTATGATGGAACTATTTTCCCTTGGTGGCGCTGGGTGATTTTCTAGAACACTAAATGAAAATTTATCAAAAAAATCTGAGTACCTTTTAATAAATAGGTGGAACCGCTGTTTCCCCGGTACCCCCTCCGGTATTCTTGGATAAAAAGGCTGTGAGATCGTGCGTTATCTCGTCGTGTACGACTGGGGTATACCCTAGCGTACGCATGGAAAAGTGTTCACCTAAGGTTGATTAATCACTTAATGAACTGTACAGTCCGCAGCTTCTTAGAGTTAATACGGACTGTTCACCATGAATACCTACGGTTACTGCCGAGTCTCCACGCTAGACCAAGACACAGGGTTACAAGAGGATGCCTTAAGAAAGGCCCATCCCGGTATCATTATCAGGGCAGAGACAGGCAGCGGCACCAAGGCTGACAATAGACCTGTCTTGCAGTTGCTGTTAGATATGGTCAACGAAGGCGATATCCTCGTGGTCTGGAAGCTGGATAGGCTGGCTAGGAACATGAAAGACCTACTCACCATTGTTGAGCGCTTAGAGTCACAGGGCGCTTCCCTCCAAGTCTTAGACCAATCAATAGACACTTCAACAGCCGCCGGTAAAGCCTTCTTACAGTTGCTTGGGGTCTTCGCTGAGTTCGAGACTAACCTACGCAAAGAGCGACAGCTTGCAGGCATAGAGAAGGCCAAGGCGGCGGGTAAGTACAAGGGGCGTAAGCCGGTAACTGTTGCTCAGGTGGCCATGGTAGAGGAGCTGCTAGGTCAGGGCTTGAGTAAGGCTGAGGTGGTGCGCCGGTCTGATGTCGGTCGAACCAAGGTCTTTGAGATTGCCAGGGGTCTGGCCGGGGCTGATTAGCTCCAGAGTTCGCATGTAATCAGTCAGGTCGATCAATAATAATTCACCCGACGTCTAGGTATGCACCCCAGGTTACACTTAGAGTCAGCTTTAAGCTTAGTGGGTTTATCGTTATCAATCATTACTCGCAGATACCTAAGGTCTACACTGGGTAATCAGGTGGTGGCACCGCCAGCCCCGCTAGCCTCCGATATTATCATCCTGGCCAACTAGGTACGCCTTTGTGCTGGAGTTAGTTTCACGGAGCATTTCTATAGTTCTGGTATATGAGGATAGGTATCTACAGGTGTGTGAGCCTCTGCGTCTAGGTAATTTAAGACATTAATGATTAATAAGCTAAGGCCATACAGAGAGCTGCAAGGGTTGAGGCACTGCTGACCCATGCCTTAATCATTAATGGTAAGCCCCATTATCGCTCTAGTTCAACTGAGGTTGGGATGGGTCTGTGCTGAGCGGGCTTCCATCACCATGCCTATAATCATTAATGTCTAATGCTTTCCCTTGCCAGGGTCACACTGAGCATCCGTAGTGGCCCGTGTAAAAAGTAGCTTTATGGGCTGACCTATTGTTTTAATGTCGTGAAACATTTCCATCTTTACGCAACTACCTGTCACTCACCCTGTTGTTTTCAAGGGTTGGCTAGAGTGACCCAAAGACCCAAGCAAGCAGGCCCCAGAGTAACCACCTCCGTTCGATACATGACGACGCTGAGAGCTACCAGCTATTGTCTTCTCTTCGCTTCTCGTGTGCGATTAACTTCGGATGTGAGTGTGTTTTCGCTGATTAATTAAGTCCTAAGGCAAACTAATTTCAATTATTTTTAGAGAGACCATTCACCGGAGTCTCAGCCACAGCGAGACCCATGGTTAGCAATTGATCGAAAAAGTGTACTCGATGTCGGGTATTACTCGAAGTCGCGTTTTTAAATGGTTTCTCTTGGTTTATGGTGCGCCTCATTGTCGTTAAGCACGCGGCAGCAACAGGAGGAATAAAAATAATGAATGGAACACCGCAACAAAGCGCCTCTCTAGGCTACATGGCCGACACAGAGCTACAGGAATTAAATAATGCATTGGTCAAAGGGCTATCCGGATTAAGCGTCGCTGAGAAAGCCGCCGTAACAAAAGCAGAAAACGAGACTGAGGTATTGGCCCTCGAAGAGATCATTAGGTTTCTCAAGACTGGCCTGGAAGTCCCTGCGTGGTTACAAAGCAGCGTTGAGCGGCTGTCGCAAGACTTTGAGCTGGTGAATTCGCAGCAGTTATAATAATTTATTAATGTCTACAGAGGAGCTGTCGTATGACGTTATCATTTCAAGACCAAAGAAACCTTTGGTTATCCAAGGCCGAAAGCCGCCAGATCCAGCTGGATCAAATAGTCCTTCACCCTGATTACCAAATGCGCGCAGAAGGCCTGAGCGAATCGCACGTTATAAAATTGGTAGATGCCATTGAAAGTGGGAATAGTGAAATACCAGCCGTCACGGTAATGGAGATTGAGGGTAGATTTTTCCTAGTTGACGGTTATCACCGCGTCGAAGCACTAAACCGGTGCAATGTGCTGGCGATCACGGTTAAAACCATTGAGGGTCGCACGCACCATGATGCATTACGCTTCTCATTAACCAGTAATTTGGATCACGGTAAACCTGCCGGTGATTTAGACATTGCCGCTTCGATTGATAAGGCTCTACGGCTTGATGGTGAGGCTTTTACTGAAAGCTACTCCTTTGACTCCAGAGCATTTGCCAGTCACTACGGGTTCTCTCCTCGCTCTGTAGAGCGTCATTCAGTTGATTACAGAGGCCACCTTGAGTCACATAGGAATGAGCAGGTTATCAAGCTATCAGCTGACGGTTCATCTCAGAGAGATGTCGCGAAAAGGACAGGGGTTTCAAGGGCTACGGTTCAAAATATCTTAAGGGGCCAAGATGCGCCATTGGCGGGAAAAAGCCACCCAGAGAGAGGTAGCGGGGTAAGCGACTCAGGCATCAGGCCAGAAAAGGAATTAACATTGAACAAAGCTCTGAGTGACCTTAAGAAAACTGAGCGCGTGGCCAAAGGTTATTACGACGATGATGATGAGATTAAAAAGGAGCCAATGACAAACGAGCATATGATTCGCCATGTTACTCATGTCGTGAATTGTATTAGCTGGCACGAGAACCAATTCCTCAAGCCAAAAGACCTAGCAAAATATGCCCGTGAAATTCAGAGTGACGGGCTTGATTATGCTGTTTACGATATTTTACTGGCTTATGAATTTTTCAAAGAAGCGGCAGAGACCTTAATGAAAACCGAAGAGAGTGTCGCGCACTGACTCAAGGTCGGCCTAGGTCTTGATTATTAATTATAAATAAACAGACATTAAGTTAACCTATAGACACCTATCCTCATATACCAGAATTATAGAAATATGCCCTTACAATCAATGCCCGCAGCTGCTTCGGTTAACTATGAGTGGACGAAAGCGCTTCGAAAGAGCAACTTTTTTGGCGATAACGACGGCATCTCTTGCATGACCTTTACTCCAGATCGCCAGCGCTTCATTTCTGGCCGCCCGCTGGATGAGTTGAGCGAAGCCATCCAGGGTAAGCTACCTAATCGTTCGCAGGTAAGAGTGCCCGCCTTGGGCTGCGCTTTGTTAGCAGGCATCCAGGCAGCGTCTACCGTCTCGGAGGCTTGTGTTTGCGGGTTTATTCATGCAACAAATAACAATGCAGCAGGAGGTGTACCAGGGCGTTACAAAAAGTCTGTGATAGCTCCAACTGGATTAGCCACAGAGTTGAAACTCCTCGCTTCAGAAGGTTACCTGGATGAGCAAAAGGGATTTAAGGGTAAGGGCTACCCGAAGGGTTTGATGACACTGTGGTTTCCAACAGACAAGCTAGTGGCGTGGATTGTCGAGCATGAAAATGAGCTAACGGTTGCGCGACTCCCTAAAGACAGTGAATGCATTATCCTGAAAAACAGCAGTAAACAATTTCTCGATTACCCGGACTGCGATTTGAGCTTGGGGATGCGCAAGGTAGTGGCTGAGACAAATGCGGCTCGCGTGGGTTACGCCTGGCGGTACTGGCCCACAGAGGCCGACGGCATTACCTTTAAAGAGCAGGCTAGCAGTGAGCTGAACCAGGAGGAGTTAGACCAGGAGCTTGCTGTTGAAGGTGTCGTGTTCAAGCGTAGGGACGAACTAGACCCTCAGACAGAGATAGCTGAGCGGACTCTCGACAAAGAAAGTCTAGTGTGTCGCAGGGTGTTCCGTGATGACTTCAAGTCAGGTGGTCGATTTTATTGCGCCGCACAATCATTGAGAAAAGCCGAAAGATCGTCAATAACCATCGATGACAAGCCGACCATTGAGATTGATTACAAGAGTCTCCACCCTAGGATGCTCTACAATATTAATAACCTAGAGTCACCTGTTGATTGTTACTCGTCAGGGGAAACAGAGCAGCCCTACAGCCGTTCTTTGTTAAAGTCTGCCGGTATGATGGTGATAAATTGTGGAAGCCCCAAAGAGGCTGTGGCTGCGCTAAGGAACAAGCACAAAGTCTCTCGAACGGAAGCGGAAGAGTGTCTTAGTTATTTTGAGTCGATGCATAAGCCAATTGCCCATGAATTTTATTCTGCTAGTTGGGATAGGCTGCAGTTTGCCGACAGTCAGCTAGTCGAGAAGGTGTTAACAAAATGTCTTGCTGAGAGCATTCCAGTCCTTCCTGTACATGACAGCTTTATCACAACAACCGAAGACGCTATGAGGATGAATGAATTCATTAACGAGGCTTACAAAGAACTGTTTGGGTTTGATCCCGTATTAGAATTTGGTGATGATCCAGACTTTTCTGAGTTTTCTGAGTTAGTCATGGCAGCCAAAATAAACATTGGGTTACTGGCGTAGTGTAAAGTCTGCCTCCAGAGGCTGGGATATAGCCAAAGTGGGCGGGCTTGAGTCGTGCGCGTAAAATCAAAAGTGCCAAATTTCTGAGATTTGGCCTCTATCTTCAGGTTACTGAATTACAGTTGGCTGAGGAGGCTAAATAACACTTTGCACAATTTGTAATAAATCTGACCAATTAAAGTTGCTGCAAACTAAGACAGCCCAAAAAACAGTTCTTAATGTCCTATGTCTTTCGTGAATTCGCAATGCTTCTAGGTAGGTTGTATTTGTCTTGAAGCGAGCCGCCTTGGAAAGATGTTCGGATGGAATTATGAGTTTTAGCACGGGCGTGTTATTTCCGAAAGAACTTTCAGGCCATTGTAGGTTCTTCAATAATTAAGTGTAGAGCCCATCTTGGGGTCAGGAGGTCACGGTGTGTGGTCACCATGAATACTTAACATAGGATGGATTATTTTCGCTGTCAAGCCCTCTGTTTTTTAGTGGTTTTTTCTGTTTCTGTAGGGGAGGTGGGTGTAAAGGTGGTGGTGAGGGTGCGGGGCTTGGTAACGGATTAGGTTTGGTGCGTTAACAAGGCGCCAGCCCTTTCGTTGCTTTAGCTTGCAGGCTGGCGATTGTATTCTTCTGCGGCTAGCTATGCTCGAATAACAGCAGCTCCTTGGCCTTATCGGTTGGCTGCAATATATATCGGCTTTGATGTTTTTTGCTCGTAACACATAATCCGGCTTGGTGTAGGTGCCTGGCTGCATTAATTGCCGCATCTAAATTACAATTCAGCGAGGAGTCCTTAATTAAGCCGCGTAGATCAGTTAGCTCGCTTTCAAGTAAGCTTTGGTAGATGCGGATGTGTATGGTGTCGGCAATTTTTTCATCGAGCGTATTTAGTAAAGCTCTAAATATTTTAATTCTATAGTCCGGCGGGATACCATTTTCCTCATCCTGTTCGTATATTTTCTTTGCGTCGAGCTTCCCTTGAGGGCCTGCTGTTATTAAGTTGTCTCCTACCTGGCTTAAATACATGGTGAGGAATAGTGGGGTTAAGGGGATGTGTGTTTTCTGAGGGGTTAATTGTACCAATGTTTCTCGGCTGGTAGGGCCGTTGACGTAGGTGTAGTAAGCAAAAAATGAGGCCTGTATTGGGAAGCCTGTACGGGGAGTGGTTCTCTCTAGTGGGCCAATAAAGTTGAACGCAGCAATGTAGTCAGACATTCCTAGATAACCAAGGGTGTGCGCAACCAGGTTTTTTATTTTGTTGTCTGAGAGGGTGAGATTGCTTTTCCCATTTTTTAATTTAATCTGTAATTGTAAGGAAAATTCACTAAATGCATGAATGGATTGGAATATATTGAGACACAATCCTTCTAAGTCTCGGTGTGATGTTTCCTCGTTTGCGTGCTTTTCGACTTCTGCCTTATAGCTGTTGTCACTTGAGAACCCTTGTATTGCGGAGAGTGTTTTGGTGATCTCCTGAAATGGTATCTCTCTATTATAGAGTTCTTTGGTAAGATTTTTGAGGCGGTGGGAAAATAATTTTACTTGATCCCAAGAGGCGAATTGAGCTTTTCTATGTGACATGGTGTCTTCTCATTAACAATCGGATCTGCGGGGTTAGCCCAGGTTGCTCCATTGCCAATGCAGACCCAATTTAAATGAGTGCTATAAAGAAGTTACTATAATGATTTACCAACGCCATCGTGGCGGGAGCAGGCGGGTAATTAACCCGGGCGCAGCTTGTTAACAGTATAACGAAGGTGCGAAACTTGGGTTGATAATATGGCAGTGCAGCACGAATGGCAACCCTTGTATTTACTGAAGATTTAAAAATGGTCGTGTATTTGTTTTGATAGTGTATCTAGGTCTTGCTTGAGGAAAAACTCATCGAATCCAAAAACCCTTAATTCTCTTTGGATTTTTTCCGCGTGTTCCGGGGCTATTTTAATCACCTTGCATTTGGTTTTACCTACAATTTCATTTACCGGATTTTTATCTTTTCCTTGGAGGGTGAAGCATCCCTGTCGATTGCTTATTCTGCCATGCGCATAGGAGGCTTCAATTGCAATGGTCTTTTCTGGAAGATACTCCCCGAACTTGCTGCTGCTCAGGCCGCTAGGCAAATAATTATCGATATTTTGCTCATTGCTAGCGCTCCCTGATTTCCGCAGTCTCATCTCGTCTGGGCAGATAACTACATTGCCAATGCCTAAGTGCTCGTTTATTGCGTATGGTTCGATAATCCACACGTGGGGATGATCATCCTTAACTTTCTGTTCGTTGCTTCTCTGGTTGTCTTCCCATTGTTTAAGTGCGAAGTGTAGGGCGACAAAGGGGGATTTGGTCCAGTCTAGCAGGCGGGTGGGTAGTCCGTGGTGCTGCATTAGTCCATAGATCTCCCATTCGTTGCTTACTCGTTTACTGACGGTTTTGTAGCTTACCAAAAATTGATGGCAGTATGACTGCTCGTTTTCAGAGCTTACGTTAGCCCATGTAACCTTTGGTTGTAGTTCGAATAGAGTGGAGCCAGCGCCGCGATACCATAATACGCCTGAGCGTGTAGGGTATTCGCCGTTGTTAAGATGCGGGATGGTGGCAGAAATTGCTGCTGTGAACTCCGCTAGAGTCCTAATTCCTTGGGTCATCGAATTGTCCATTTAAAACGAATTACTGAGTAACTTTGGAGGACAATTCTAAGAGTTTTTTACGTCAACAAACACGTTAACATTGGGAATTTAAAAGTGATGTAAGTCCTTGATAAATAAGGACTTTGAGAAAATGGCGGTGGGGCAGGGATTCGAACCCTGGGAGCTATTACACTCAACGGTTTTCAAGACCGCCGCTTTCGGCCACTCAGCCACCCCACCAGAGCTGCGCATTATACATATCTATTTATTTAGAACAAGCGCTAAGACCTTCTTTTTAATACAAAAAAAGCCAGCCCTATTGCTAAGGCTGGCTTTTTCTTGTGGTGCTTTTAAAACTCGTCGTTTAGACGTTTTTTTGTCCGCGTGGATCGTTGGCTGGTCGGTTTAATACGCGGGGTGCATGAGTTACCGGTGAAGCCGTTGAAGTGTCCAGAGCTTGGGCCTTGTATTGCTTGGCGGTTACTGTTTTAACTTCGGCATTGACTGGCTTTGGATTGTTGCGGGGGTCGTTGCTAGGGCGTTGGCGACCTGCGCTAGGGGTAGCAGGAGCTCTGTCGGCAACCGGTACAACTGCTTCGGCACTCTCTTCCTCGGTCTCAACCGCTGCTGTCGCTGGTGCTTCAATTGCGTCTGTCGCCACCTCAATTGCTGTCGTTACTTCAGTTGCTTGAACAGGAGCTTCAACGATTGCTGCTGGAGCTTCGACTGCAGCTACCGCTGGTGCTTCAGCTTCTATTTTTGGCGCTTCGGCAGGAGTGGCCGGAGCTTCTTCGGTAGTCGCTGCAATTGGGTTAGCTTCTGCAGCAGGCGCGGCCGCTGCTTGAGCGTGTGCTTTAGCTTGGTTATTAGCCTCGAAGTCAAAAGTAGCTTGTACTTCAGTCGCCGTTGCTGCGTTTGGCTGGTTATCGCCTGCTGGCTTCTCCGACTCGCTGGCAGTGGTTTGCTCTGCTTCGGCCGTTACCGCTATTACAGGTTCGTGGGCAGCTTCGGTAGCGGCTGGCTTAGTCTCAGCTTTGGCCGCTGGAGTAGTGACTTGCTCGCTAGGCTTGGTTTCAGCTGAAGCTTGCGCAGGCGCTTCGGTGCTCGGGGCTATTTGCTGGCTCTGGGCATCAATTGCTTGCTTAACTTCTTGATTTAGCTGTTGCTCTTCGGTTTGCTGGCTGTTGCTTGCAACGGCTTCGGCGTTGTCTACCTTGCCACGACGACGTTGTTGAGGGCGGGCGCGGCGATTTGCTGGGCGCTTTGCCGGGCGATCTTGGTTGCCTTCGTTGGCGGGCTTTTCGATGTTGCGGCTATCATTGGTCTGAGTGTTTTGCTGCTCAGTTTTATTGTCGCCACGGTTGTCGTTATTGCGTTTACGATTACGTCCGCGGCCGCGATTTTCTTCCTGGCCTTGACGATTGTCACCACTGCTGTCGCTATCACGCTTTTCGTTACGGTTGTTGCGGTTTTCGCCTTGAGCTTCATTGCGATTACGGTTGCCACGATTGCCACGGTTATCATTGCTGCGGCCTTCATTGTTGCGGTTGCCGCGATTATCATCACTGCTGCTGCCGTTGTTATCGCGAGCGCCGCGATTGTCATTGTCGCGACTGCCGCGCTTGTCATCACGATTACGGTTGTCGTTATTGCGACCGCGATTACGATTACGGTTGTTTTGGTTGCCGCGGTTGCGCTGATTGCCGCGATTACGCTGCTGGCCTCTTTTGTTGTCGCTCTTGGGTTCTTCCTTCTTTTCTTCTTCGGCACTGCTAAATAGGCTGCCGATAGCGCCAAAGAGCTTGTCAAAAAAGCCTGGTTCTTTCTTCTCTTCTGGTTCAGCTTTGGCTGTCGCTTCTGGCACTGGAGTGGCGGGGGTGGCAAATTGAACCGCTGCCTTCGGCGGTTGGGCAATTTTTTCTTCGTTGCCGTCGTCGATAGCCTCTTCTAAATTAGAAGAAATCTTGTAGCTGGTTTCTATTGTAGCGGCTTCGTCATCACGCAGGCGCTGTACTTCAAAATGCGGCGTGACCATTTCGGCGTTAGGTACGATTACAACTCGGGTCTTGTTACGAGTTTCAATGCCTGAAATGGCTGAGCGCTTTTCGTTAAGTAGGTAGGTGGCTACAGCAACAGGCGCGATGGTGCGAATTTCAGCGCTGCGCTCTTTTTTGGCTTCTTCTTCAACTAGGCGAAGGATGGATAGGGCCAATGATTTGGTGCCGCGAATGGTGCCCTGGCCGCTACAGCGTGGGCATACTTTAGAGGTGGTTTCACCTAGAGAAGGGCGCAGGCGTTGGCGTGACATTTCTAGTAGGCCAAAGCGTGAGATGCGGCCAACCTGTACTCGGGCGCGGTCCATGTTTAGGGCGTCGCGCATGCGATTTTCTACTTCGCGTTGGTTGCGCGCCGCTTGCATGTCGATAAAGTCGATCACTACCAGGCCGCCCATATCGCGTAGGCGTAATTGGCGAGCAATTTCGTCGGCAGCTTCTAGATTGGTTTGAAGCGCAGTCTCTTCGATATCACGGCCTTTAGTGGCGCGTGATGAGTTGATGTCGATGGAAATTAAGGCTTCGGTGACATCAATAACAATTGAACCGCCGGAAGGTAGCTTAACTTCTCGCTCGAAGGCGGTTTCAATTTGGCTTTCAATTTGGTAGCGATTAAATAGCGGAATGTCATCCTGGTAAAACTTAATTTTGCTGCGGAAGTTGGGCATATAGCTGGAGATAAAGTTCTGTACCAACTGATGCGAGGCGTCGTTATCTACCACAACCTCACCAATATCTTCACGCAAATAATCGCGGATTGCGCGAATAATGACATTGCTTTCCTGAAACAAAAAGGCTGGAGCGGAGGTGTTGTCGGCTTCGGCTTTTAGCTTTTCCCACAGGCTTAGCAGGTTGCCAAGATCCCATTGTAGCTCTTCCGTGTTACGGCCAACCCCGGCAGTGCGGACAATAATGCCCATGCCGGAAGGTACTTCGATTGAAGAAAGAGCTTCGCGCAGCTCGCTGCGGTCGTCGCCGTCAATGCGACGAGATATGCCGCCAGCGCGGGGGTTGTTGGGCATTAAGACTAGGTAGCGTCCGGCCAGGCTGACAAAAGTTGTTAGTGCGGCACCTTTGTTGCCACGTTCTTCCTTTTCAATCTGAACTACAACTTCTTGGCCTTCTTTAAGCACGTCTTTAATTTTGACGCGGCCCTCGATGTCGCGGGGGCTTTTGCTGAAGTATTCTTTAGAGATTTCTTTTAGTGGCAAGAAGCCGTGGCGGTCAGCTCCGTAGTCAACAAATGCCGCTTCAAGGCTGGGTTCAATTCGGGTGATCTTACCTTTGTAGATATTGGATTTTTTCTGTTCGCGCATGCGATTTTCAATATCTAGATCGTATAGCCATTGGCCGTCTACTAGAGCTACCCGCAGTTCTTCGGGTTGGGTAGCGTTGATCAACATTCTTTTCATGTTATGCCTGTTTGTTAGGCACGGTGAGGGTGGGGCGGACAGAGAAAGTGTCGCTAGGCGGGGCCTAGGTTACAGTCAGAACAGCTGGTTTCGATGATGTGCACGGGTGTTGCGTGCTCAAGGAGAAGCCTGTGCTTCCGTCTGCATTGTAGTTGCAGCCTTGTTACATTAATCATCGGCTCAGCGCTGGGCTTGAGCCTGGTAGCTTTAAAGGGTCTCGGCAGTGCCGGAGAACCACTTTTGCGGTTTGCTGTGCTGTTTGCCTCGTGGGCGAATTCTGTGTAGCAGTCTAGCCGGCTTGCCGTACATTGGCTGAGCTTTAGGGGCTAAGTGTGGGGCTCTTATAGAGTCCATGCTGCTCGACTTTTAAAACTTTCACTATCCGGTACTCACGCTTACCGTGGGTCAATTATGTTGCTACAGCTCAAATTCTATGGGAGCTGCCTGCACCGGTTTTTAAAATAGTTAAATCATTGGGTGGGCGTTTGGCGCCTATCACCTCGAACCATAAGCCTTTAATGGGGCTAAGTTTTGGATCTTGATGCCATCCCTTGCATCGGCGGTATTTCCTTGGAGGGTGCGATGCTGTTTTTTCATCATCTTAAGCATAGACTAAACAAGAAAATCTTGCCGGCATACTCGATTAGTAGCAATACACTTGTCCGGAAACCTGTCCGAATCGCCGCCGGACTATAACAGCTATTATCGGGCACATCAATTTCCTCGCTATTTATCGGCCTCGGCCAGGCTGGCGGCGCTAAAAACTGCTATCATTGCGCGCTTTCAATGTTTGAATCCCGAGAGTATCCGTGCCCCAGACCCATGTCGCCGAATTAGGTAAAAAAGTCGTTATATTAGAAGTCGATGCTGATCAAGCGGGGCAGCGTATCGATAATTTTCTGTTAGCCCGGTTAAAAGGGGTTCCCAAGTCTCGAATTTATCGTTTGCTGCGCAAGGGTGAGTTGCGGGTCAATAAGAAGCGTACTAAGCCTGAATACAAGTTGCAGGCGGGTGATTTAGTCCGCGTGCCGCCAATTAGGCTGGCGGAACGTGAGCCGCCGGCCTCGCTTAGTCAATCCTTGGGGCAGCTGTTGGAAAAATCTATTTTATTCGAGTTGCCGGGCTTGCTGGTCATTAATAAACCGAGTGGCATTGCTGTCCATGGTGGCAGTGGTGTCAATCTTGGTTTGATTGAGGCTCTGCGCCAGCTCCGTCCTGATGATCGCTACTTAGAGTTGGTTCATCGTTTGGATAAGGGAACCTCTGGCTGCATTATGGTTGCTCGCAAGCGCAGTATGTTGCGCTATTTGCAAAACGAGCTGCGTGAGCGACGTAATATTCAAAAAACCTATCATGCTTTGGTAGAGGGGCGGTGGCCTGCTAGCCGTAAGTTGGTTGATGTGCCGCTATTAAAGCAAGAGTCGGCCGGCGGTGGGCGCTTGGTTAAGGTTGCCCAGGAAGGCAAACCTTCGAAGACCCTATTTAAGGTGTTGGGCCGCTATTTGGCTGACGGCTTAGATTGTACCTTGCTTGAGGCGAAGCCTATCACCGGTCGAACCCACCAGATTCGAGTTCATGGGCAGTATATTGGCTGCCCTTTGGTGGGTGATGATAAGTATGGCGGTGATGACTTTAATCGAAGAATGAAAGGCCTGGGTTTTAAGCGTTTGTTTTTGCATGCGGCTCAACTGAGCTTCATTCTGCCTGGCGAGGAGGCGGTTAGAGTGGTGGTTGCACCGCTGGCCGCTGATTTAGCGGAGCCGCTAAGTATTTTGGAGGAGGGTAGTTAGATGTTATGTATTTTTGATTGGGATGGCACTCTGAGCGACTCAGCCGCCAGGATTGTGAGTTGTATGCAAGCTGCGGCGACGGATGTGCGTTTACCGGTGCTAAGTTTTGAGCGGACCGCTTCTATTATAGGTTTGGGTTTGCCCGAGGCCGTGGCTGATTTGTACCCTCAGGCAAGCTCAAGTCAGCGCGAGAAGGTTCGCCGGGGTTATTCAGAGCACTATATAAAGGCAGATGTTGTTCCCTCGTCTTTTTTCCCCGGGGTGATACGCGGCTTGGAAGACCTTAAGGCTAGGGGTTATAAAATTGCCGTGGCGACGGGAAAGACCCGCAAGGGGCTGGATCGGGTTTTGACGGCGCTGGAGCTGCAGGATTTTTTCCATTCCAGTCGCTGTGCCGATGAGACCCGCTCAAAGCCGCACCCGCAGATGCTTAATGAGCTATTGCATGAGTTTGATTTGCAGGCGCACCAGGCGGTAATGGTGGGGGATACTAGTTTCGATTTGGCTATGGCCGAGGCTATTGATATGCCGCGTTTGGCTGTTAGTTATGGTGCTCATCCGGTTGAGCGGTTAATTGCGCATAGGCCGAATTTGCTGGCGGATAACTTTAGCGAAGTGCATCAATGGCTGCTAGATTGGCGGCCTTAAGGCTTACCTTTTAATGGCTCAATGCCTTCCTGGCGTAAAAATTCACACAGTTTGATTAGCGGCAGCCCTATCAAACTGTTGGGGTCGTCGCCTTTTAGCGCTTTAAATAGACTGATGCCTAGGCCTTCGCTTTTAAAGCTGCCGGCGCAGTCATAGGGCTGTTCTTGGTCTAGATAGTTGTTTATTTGGCTTTGGCTAAGTTGATTGAATTCCACCTCAAAAAGTGTGACGACCGCTTGCCATTTATGAGTGTTGCTGTTGAGTAGGCATAGGCCGGTATAGAAAATCGCCGAGTTGCCGGAAAAGTCGCTAAGTTGTTTAATGGCGTTGGCCTTATTACCTGGCTTGCCGATAATTCGCCCGCCAAGGCACGCAACCTGATCGGAGCCAATGATTAGGCAGTTTGGGTTGTCTGTCGCTAAAGCTTGGGCTTTGGTGATCGATAATCGCTGTACCAGTTGCTGCGGGGTTTCTCCGGCAAGTGCGGTTTCGTCTATGTCAGGGCTTTGGCAGCGAAAGCTTAGCTGTAATTTGCCCAGCAGTTGGCGCCGATATTTAGAGCTGGAGGCGAGTAATAAATCGGTCATGATTTGGCTTTGTGATGATGAGGCAGGGCAGTATATAGAAAAGGTTTGCTCTTTTTTCGAAAAACCCCTGAAAAACAGGCCTTTAGAGTAATTTTCCTTTGACAGGGCTAAATCGCATCCCTATTATGGCGCGCTTATGTTAAATACCCCATCAAACAAGGCTTTGCCGCAGCTGCTAGACCCTCGTAAATTCGCCCAACAGGGTATTGAACTTAAGGGTTTTATCGAGCTGAGCGCGTTACCTAGGCTGGCACAATTGTCTGTGTCTGAGCAGGCCCAGATTGAGGTGGAGTTACAGTTTGAGGTGGACGATCAGCGGCACCGACTGCTGCGCGGTAAGATTGAAGCTAAGGTTCAAATGTCTTGCCAGCGTTGTATGGAGGCCTGTGATCAGCACATCAAAGGTAATCTGAATCTAGGAATTGTTTGGGATGAAGAAAAGGCCCAGCAACTTCCCCGGAGTATGGATTCCTGGATTGCCCCGGAAGGGGTGTCCGATATTTACGAGGTGATTGAGGAAGAGTTATTGCTGTGTTTACCCATGGCCTCTTACCACGACCATCAATGCGTTGATGTTGCTCATTACCATAGCGGTGATGATGCCCCTGATGAAACAGCAGAGGCAGAAGCAGATCAGCAAAACAACCCGTTTCAAGTGCTGAAACAACTTAAGGGCACGCCGAAATAACGAGGCGCCCCGGTTTCAGTAATATTTAAAGGAGCTCACCATGGCCGTACAAAAAAGTAAAAAGACTCGTTCCAGACGTGGTATGCGTCGTTCACACGATGCCCTAACTGGACCGACTCTTTCTGTAGATCCAACCACCGGTGAAAAGCATCACCGTCACCACATTACTGCCGACGGTTTTTACCGCGGTCGTAAAGTTGTGGATACCGGTAGCGAAGACTAAGCGTCTGCTGAGTATTGAGCGTCGTTCTTCTTGGCTATGCGCCTAGCTGTTGATGCTATGGGTGGGGACCTTGGTCCCCGCGTCCCACTTCAAGCCGCCTATCGGTTGGCCCACTCTCTTTCTGATATCCATATCAAGCTGTTTGGCGACTTTGCTGAACTGGCGGATTTTGCTGCGCCTGGCATTTCCCTGCTTGAACCTCTGAATTGCACCGACCATTTACCCAATAATAGTATTATTGAATACTGTCATGCGCCCCAGGTTGTCACCATGAGTGATAAGCCTGGCTTTGCTTTGCGCCGTAAGCAGCAGTCCTCCATGTGGATGGCGCTAGAGGACTTGCGGGCCGGTGGTAGTGATGCTTGCGTCAGTGCCGGCAATACCGGTGCATTACTGGCAATGAGTCGACATTTGCTAAAAACATTCCCTGGTATAGATCGCCCGGCAATCAGTAAGCTGCTGCCTACCGCAGACAAAGAGTGCTTAATGTTAGATTTGGGCGCCAGTGTCAAATGTGATTCAGAGCATCTGCTGCAAAATGCCCTTATGGGCTCTGTTTTTATGACGGCGGTGGCTGGGCGGACTAAGCCCAGCGTGGCGCTGCTCAATATTGGCAGTGAGGATATTAAGGGAAACGAGCAAATCCGGCTGGCGGCAAACTTGTTGGAGGCCAGTGATTATATTAATTATATTGGCTATATCGAAGGCGATGAAATCTATTCCGGTAGGGCTGATGTAGTGGTGTGTGATGGCTTTGTCGGCAATGTTGCGCTGAAGGTAAGTGAGGGTGTGGCCAGGCTTTTGATAGCAGAAATGAAAAAAACCTTTGTTAAAAGTTGGTATGGGCGCTTAGTTGGCCGGTTTGCCCAGGTTTTGTTGCGACAATGGCAGGGGCAATTTGAGCCGGGTCGTTATAATGGCGCGAGTTTTTTAGGTTTGCATGCTCCAGTTATAAAGAGTCATGGCGGCGCTGATGAAAACGCTTTTTATAGCGCTTTAACGTTGGCGGCACAGCAGGTGAATACTGATGTGGCGCAAAAGATATATCAGCAGTTTGAGCGCGATCATCATTATTTTTAGAGCGAAGTTAATAATTCGCTAAGCAATAGGGGTAAATATGGCACAGGCAAATTTAGCATTTGTATTCCCGGGTCAGGGTTCGCAGAAAATTGGTATGTTGGCCGAATTGGCAGAGGCCTATCCGGTGGTTCTCGAAACCTTTGCTGAGGCCTCTGAGGTACTGGCTTATGACCTTTGGGCGCTATTGCAAAGTGGTAGCCAAGACGATATCAACATGACTGAGCGTACTCAGCCTTTATTGCTAACCGCCAGTGTTGCTTGCTGGCGAGTTTGGCTGCAATGCGGCGGGGCTAAGCCGGCCTTGATGGCAGGCCATAGCCTGGGGGAGTGGTCGGCGCTGGTCTGCGCTGAAGTTGTTGCCTTTAAAGATGCAGTGAAGTTAGTCCAGCAGCGTGGCAAATTTATGCAGGAGGCCGTGCCTGCCGGGCAAGGTGCTATGGCGGCCGTGATTGGCCTTGATGATGAGGCTATTAAAGCGGCTTGCCTGGAGGCTTCTGCTACTGGGGTTGCCGCAGCGGTAAATTTTAATTCCCCTGGGCAGGTGGTTATCGCAGGTGCCAAGGCCGCGATGGATACAGCGATGGAGTTGTGTAAGGCCGCTGGTGCCAAGCGCGTCTTGCCGCTACCGGTTAGCGCTCCTTTCCATACTGAAATGATGCGCCCCGCAGCTGATCGCTTAGCGGAACAAATTGAGCAAGCTGAGTTCAAAGCGCCGGTAATACCGATTGTGCATAATGTTCATGGTAAGGCCGAGTCATCCCCTGAGGCGATCAAAACACTGATGATCGAGCAAATATACAGCCCGGTGCTTTGGGTAGATTGTGTTAACGCGCTGGTTGCTGCGGGGGTTGAACAGGCCGTGGAGTGTGGTCCCGGTAAGGTGCTTTCTGGTTTGATTAAGCGTATCGACCGCTCTATTGTGTCGGCGGGCCTTGAGTCACCGGCGGATGTTGAGGCTCGGTTGGGCTTAAAGTGATTTTAATAGCAACTTCTTGATTAACGGCTTACTACAAAGAGATGTCCTATGAGTATTGAAGGAAAGGTAACCCTGGTCACTGGTGCTAGTCGTGGTATCGGTGCTGCGATTGCTGATGATCTAGCAGGTCAGGGGGCTGTGGTTATTGGTACGGCAACCACGCCTGCTGGAGCGGAAAAAATATCTGCACGATTTGCAGAAAAAGGACTAACAGGTAAGGGCATGGTGTTAAATGTCACCAATGCGGACTCAGTCGCTCAGCTGATAAAAGACATTAAGGCTGATTTTGGCGCGGTAGAAATATTGGTCAATAATGCCGGCATCACTAAGGATAATTTGCTGATGCGGATGAGTGAAGAGGAGTGGTTTGACGTGATCAATACCAACCTTAGCGCTGTCTATCGCCTCAGCAAGGCCTGCTTGCGCGGCATGATGAAAGCCCGTTGGGGTCGCATAATTAATGTTAGCTCGGTAGTGGGTTCGATGGGTAATGCGGGTCAAGCAAACTACGCGGCATCAAAAGCGGGAGTTGCAGGCTTCTCTCGCTCCCTGGCAAAAGAAATTGGTTCTCGTGGTATTACAGTTAATACTGTGGCCCCAGGTTTTATTGATACGGATATGACTAAAGTTCTGGATGAGGGGCAAAAGGAGTTGATGTTGGCGCAAATAGCGCTTGGGCGTTTGGGTAAGCCTGAGGAGATTGCTGGTGTGGTTAGCTTCTTGGCTGGCGCTGCTGGCGGCTATATTACCGGTGAAACACTGCAGGTAAATGGCGGTATGTACATGGCGTAAGTCTTTGTTTTTAAAGGCTTATAATTTTATTTTTAGAAAAATTAACAAGATCCGTTACAACCGAGCGTAAATCCATGTAAAATGCGCGCTCGTTTGGCCGGAGCTAAAACAGACTGCCGTTACCGAGCTTCCGTTAATAGGAAACGCTCTTTTAAGGTGTAGCTTATTAGAAGCTAAGAGCGGCAACCGACGTAGACCATTAGGAGTTTAAAAACGTTATGAGCAGCATTGAAGAACGCGTAAAAAAAATCGTTGCTGAGCAACTGGGCGTCAAAGAAGAAGAAGTAAAAACTGAAGCCTCTTTTGTTGAAGATCTGGGTGCAGATTCTTTAGATACAGTTGAATTGGTTATGGCTCTGGAAGAAGAGTTTGAAACCGAAATTCCTGATGAAGAAGCAGAAAAGATTACTACTGTAGCATTGGCGATTAAATACATTAGCGAGAACTTGGGTTAATCCTAGTTCTGGTTAAAAGCCAATCTAAAAGCCGGTCTATTGTAAAATAGGGCGGCTTTTGTTGTTTTAGGCTTTCTTAATTGTTAGTTTTAACTATTGGACATTTTTGAATAGTTTGAGGCTTATCGTTAGGCTCTATTCAAAAGTGTCTGTAGCTTGTGGTTATTTGTACGTACTTTGTATGCGTGAGCTGCAGGCTTTAGGCTAACATTTCTGTATCTGGTACACGGAGGCGAATGTGTCCCGAAGAAGAGTTGTAGTAACTGGTATGGGTATGGTGTCCCCATTGGGGAATACCGTAGCTGATACCTGGTCTGGTATTTTGGCTGGCAAGAGCGGCGTGGGCATGATCGATAAGTTCGATGCCTCTGCTTTTACGACCCGTTTTAGCGCTGCCGTTAAGGGCTTGGATGTGGGCGATTATCTGCCCGTAAAAGACGCCCGTAAAATGGATCCGTTCATCCAATATGGCATGGTGGCTGGTATTCAAGCCTGGCAGGATTGTGGCTTGCAAGTAACCGAAGAAAATGCCACCCGTATTGGTACTATAATTGGTTCCGGCATCGGTGGTATTGGCTCGGTTGAAGATGGTGCGCATACCATCCGTGATCGCGGCCCTCGACGTTTGTCCCCCTTCTTTGTACCTGGCGCGATTATTAATATGATCTCCGGCAACCTGTCGATTAAATACGGCTGGCGCGGGCCTAACTTGGCGGTGGTGACGGCCTGTACTACCGGCACCCATTCGATTGGCTTGGGCGCTCGCTCAATTCAATACGGCGAAGCTGATGTTATGGTGGTCGGCGGCGCTGAAATGGCTACTACCCCGGTGGGTCTGGGTGGTTTTGCTTCCGCTCGCGCGCTATCAACCCGCAACGATGACCCGCAGGCCGCAAGCCGTCCCTGGGATAAAGATCGTGATGGTTTTGTGCTGGGTGAGGGCGCCGGTGTTATGGTCTTGGAAGAGTATGAGCATGCCAAGGCCCGCGGTGCAAAAATCTACGCCGAGATGATTGGCTTTGGTATGAGCGGCGACGCCTTTCATATGACCTCGCCACCAGCCGATGGTTCGGGTGCGGCGCTGTCGATGAGCAATGCCATTAAAGATGCGGGCATAGCGACGTCCCAGATTCACTATATCAATGCCCACGGTACCTCAACCCCAGCCGGAGATGTAGCCGAGTGCTTGGCGGTGAGAAATACCATGGGGGCGGATATTGGCCAGGTGGCTGTTAGCTCGACCAAATCTATGATCGGCCATTTGCTGGGTGCAGCGGGTGCGGTCGAGGCGATTTTTGGGGTGCTGGCTATTCGTGACCAAGTAGCGCCACCCACAATAAATTTGGATAACCCCGATGAGGGTTGTGACATTAACCTGGTTCCTCATACTGCCCAGGAGCGCAATATCGACGCGGTATTGTCTAATTCCTTCGGTTTTGGTGGCACCAACGGCTCGCTGATCTTTAGACGAGTCTAATCTGCTGGGCCTTCGCAGAAGGCCCTAAGTTTTGCATCTTGCCTAATCTATCTGACCATCATTCGCCGCCGCTGGTTTTCATTAATGGCCGGCAAAGCTCGCAGGTTTCGATTTTTGATCGGGCCCTGCAATTTGGCGATGGTCTATTTGAAACCATTCTATTAGAAAATTATCTCTGCCCATTTTGGCCGCTCCATAAGCAACGTTTGCTCGACGGCTGTACGCGCCTAAATTTCCCGATTGACTCAAACCAGCTGGAAGATTATTTTCAGCAGCTATTGGTTGAGCTTGCTGCTACTGCTGCTTTTCGTTGCGGCAGTGTAAAAATAATTGTCTCTCGAGGTGTCAGTCAGCGCGGCTATCTGCCGGTGAGTGGTGGCGAGTGTAATTATTATTGTCTCGCTTTTTCTGGTGAGCCTTTAGTTGAGACGCCAGCGCCGATCAAGCTGGGCCTATCCGGCATTCCTTTGGCTAGCCAGCCGCTGTTGGCCGGTTTGAAACACAATAATCGTTTAGAACAGGTATTGGCTAGGCAGGCCCTGCGCCCAGAGTTTGCTGAAGCTCTAATGCTAAGTGGCGACGGCCACGTGGTTGAGGGCATTAGCAGCAATATATTTTTTAAGCTCGATGGTTGTTGGCGGACACCGAGCTTGACGGTGGCGGGCGTAGCCGGAACAACCCGGCGTTTATTGCTGGAGAGGTTGATGCCGGAGCTGGGCCTTGCTTGTGAGCAAGTTTGTCTGCCGTTGTCGGACTTTCTCGGGGCTGAGCAGATTTTTATTTGCAGTAGCTTGCGCGGAGTACAAGCGGTGGGGCGTTTTGAGCTGAGTTTGACGCAATCGGAGCAGTTATCTATTAAGCCTGCTGATCGGCTGCTCGAGTATGCGCCAGAGGCCGACATTCCGGCTTTGCAGAAAGCTTATATCAAGTTAGCTAGGTCGATTGACCGCACTCAATAAATGGGATTCGATTGAAAATAATACGTCTAAAAAATTTGTTACTGCTGGCGTTGGCCGCTGGCCTGATTATACTTGCCGGCATTTTTTGGGTTTGGAATTCACTGCAAAAAAATATTATCCCCTCAAGTGCAGGGTATTATTATCAGGTCCAGGCGGGTGATAGCTTGCATTCTGTCAGCGAGGCCCTGCATAAACAGGGCGTGCTCGGCTCACCAAAACTACTGCGCTTATACGCTCGCTTAAGTCAGCAAACAGATATACGCCGTGGCGAATATTTATTAACCGCAGATTTAAATCATATTCAACTGCTGCAGAAATTTCGCTCAAACGATACCCGTCGCTATCATATTACCTTGTTGGAAGGCTGGACTTATCAGCAGGCGCTGCAATACCTGCACAGCAAAACTACCGTCCAGGTTCGTCTAAAAGCCAAATCTTGGCTGCAGCAAAAACGCTTATTAAAAATCGCTAAAGACCATCCCGAGGGCTGGTTTTTCCCCGATACCTATAGTTATCAAAAAGGTGACAGCGATGTTGATATTATGCGTCGCGCATTTAGTAAGTTAGATTCTATCTTGGAGCAGCAATGGCAGCAGCGAGCCTCGGCCTTGCCCTATAAAAATAAATATGAGGCTTTAATTATGGCCTCGATCATTGAAAAAGAGACCGCAGTCGACCAGGAGCGAGAGCAGATAGCGGGTGTGTTTGTGCGCAGGATGAACAAAGGCATGCGCTTGCAAACTGACCCCACGGTTATTTATGGCATGGGTGATAGTTACAAGGGTAATATTCGCCGTAAAGATTTAAGGACGCTAACGCCTTACAATACCTATAGAATTTCTGGGTTGCCGCCAACACCCATTGCCTTAGTCGGGGAACGCTCAATTTACGCGGCGCTACATCCGGATTCCGGCACCAGCTTATTCTTCGTCGCCAAAGGTGATGGGGCGCATAAATTTTCCGCTAGCTTGGCCGAGCATGAAGCTGCCGTTCGAGAATATCAAATAAACAAACGCCGCAGGAATTATCGATCCTCTCCCGCGCCGAAAAATGGGAGTAGCAATGACAAATAAGCGTGGTCGTTTTATAACTATCGAGGGTACCGAGGGTGTGGGTAAGTCGAGTAATATGGCTTTTATCCAGCAGCGTTTACTGGCCGAAGGCATTGAAGTGGTGGTTTCCCGAGAGCCCGGTGGCACACCTCTGGCGGAAGAGATACGTGAGCTGCTTTTAACTAAGCGTGACGAGGCGGTGGATGCCACTGCCGAGTTGTTGCTGATGTTTGCCGCGCGTTCGCAGCATTTACAGCAGCTGATCCTACCCGCTTTAAATCGCGGCGCCTGGGTTTTGTGCGACCGCTTCACCGATGCGACCTATGCCTACCAAGGTGGTGGCCGGCAGTTGTCGATGGAAAAGATCGCCTTGTTGGAAAATATTGTGCAGGGCGAGCTGCGACCAGATACGGTGTTTGTATTGGATGTCGATGTCGAATTGGGCTTGCAGCGCGCCGCCAAGCGCAGTGAAAAGGATCGTTTTGAAGATCAGCAGGTTGAATTTTTCCACCGTGTTCGCGCTTGTTATTTACAGCGTGCTAAAGAAAACCCGGGGCGTTATTTGATGGTCGATGCCGGCCGTGACCTGCCCCAGGTGCAGGAGCAAATAGATAGTTATTTGGATGAACTCTTGGCTGAGTAAATAATAAACTTGGCGGCGGCTGCGAACTCGCTACGCCGCTCAAACAGTCCTCGCCTAAATACGCCGCCAACACTGAGCCCGCCATCCTCCGCTCATCCTGAGCTCGACGAAGGACCTGATTGGCTGCAAAGCTACCGCTCACGCACCTTACCTACGTCCTGTAGGCAAAGCTATCGCTCCTGCTCGCGCACCTTACCTACGTCCTGTAGGCAAAGCTATCGCTCCTGCTCGCGCACCTTACCTACGTCCTGTAGGCAAAGCTATCGCTCCTGCTCGCGCACCTTACCTACGTCCTGTAGGCAATACAAACCACCCCGCCGGCCCTCACTCTGTGGGATTACAAACACTAGCGCTGTAGTTTCGAGACTAGGACGCTGCGCGATGCAGGGCTTAGGTCTGGGGTTTTGTTTTCCAGACTCTGTGAGACATGGATGTCGATCGGAAGCCCCCAGGGATGGGTTTACGGCGCGTCTGGAAAATAAAACGCCAGAGCTAAGCCGGAAAATAGCCCAATTATTTAAAGTTGGATGCTCATAAATCACCTACCGTCCTAGGGCCGTATCCTATGCGCTGGTGTTAACCCTGTTTCTGAATAGGCTGAACACTAAGCTCAAATATTAAAACGGGCAGGGGGTCGATACCGAGAGTGGCTCACCTGTGCCAGGGTGCTTGAAGGTTATGCTTTCGGCATGCAGGCATAGTCGCTTTGACTTTGCTAAGGCTTCGCCTTCGGCGTACAGAGAATCCCCCAGTATTACATGGCCCATAGACAGGCAATGTACTCGTAACTGGTGAGAGCGCCCGGTATGCGGAATCAGCTCTAAACGAGTGTGGTTGCGGCTCTCGTTGCGCTCAAGCACGATAAATTCGGTATCCGCTGATTTGCCATTATCTAAGTCGACCATTTGCCGGGGCCGGTTAGGCCAGTCACAAATTAACGGTAACTTGATATGGCCCTGATCGGCTTTTACTAGACCATCGACCAGGGCGAAATAACGCTTGGCGACGGTGCGAGCTTCAAATTGTTTGCCGATGGCGACTTGGGTGGCGTGATTTAAGGGGATGATGAGCAAACCGGAAGTTGCCATGTCGAGGCGGTGAACTACGCGGGCATTGGGGTGCTGCTGCAGCGCTCGGCTGATGACGCAGTCTTGCTTGTCTGGGCCGCGGCCGGGCACGCTGAGCAAGCCTGACGGTTTGTTAACCACCAGCAGGTCTTGATCTTGGTAGATGATATCGAGTTTGCTCACGGAATTTGCCAATAGTAAAAAGCCGTCATCATAAAGATTTTTTCCAAACTATCCATGGCATAATAGATTCTTTGCATTGCTAGGACACTTTTGTGGCTGATCAACAACCCTTCGAATTGCCAATTCCTTATCCTTGGCAGCAGCAAATCTGGTCGGAGCTTAGCCAGCGTCATTTAAGGGCTGGTTTGCATCATGGGCTTTTGTTTGCCGGGGTTAAGGGGTTGGGTAAATCAGTATTAGCGCGATGTTTGGCAAATTTTGTCCTGTGCAGTGGTGATAAAGAATCCGCTAGCTGTGGTGCTTGTAAGTCCTGCCAATTACTGACGTCGGGCACCCATCCGGATTTATTCCTAGTGCAGCCAGAAGGCCCCGGTAAAGCCATCAAAATTGACGATGTCCGCGCTCTTAATAAATTTCTAGGCCAGACTTCCCAGCAGGGTGGCTATAAAGTCGCCATTATTGAGCCGGCTGAGGCAATGAATACCAATTCATCTAATGCCTTGCTTAAAAACCTGGAAGAACCTGCTGCTAATACTTTATTAATTCTGCTCAGCCATATGCCCAGCCGGTTAATGGCGACTATTCGCAGCCGCTGTCAGGTGCTTCCTGTGCCAGCGCCGCCCCATGAGCAGGCATTGGCTTGGTTGACGCCATTATGCCAGGACGCCGACCCGGAACAGTTACTGGCCATGACCGGTGGTGCGCCGCTGGCGGCGAAAGATATGCTCGATGGGGATAAACTATTGGTACAGCGAGAATTCGCCGAAGATTTACTCAAAATTTCCCGCGGCGAGATGTTTTCTATTGCTGCCGTCAGCCGCTGGATGGACGTTGAACCCTTGTTTTTGATTGAAACCTTGCTGCTTTGGGTACAGGGTCAGCTCAAGGCCCAAGCGGGCGCGACCGTTCAGCCAATGGGACCAGCGGAAAGTTTGGCCGCTGTTGCCGATAAAATTAAGTTTCGCTTTTACGACAAGCTTCTGCAAGCCAAGGCCCAGTTGCTCAGCGGCTCCAACCCGAACAAACAACTGCTGCTGGAAGAAATGGCGATGGATTGGCAGGCGATGACCAGACGCCGATAGCCCTTAGGCGATCTTTGCTCTGGGGTTATCGTCGCCTTAAAGCTGAAAGTAGGGCGTATTGATAAATACATCGACATATTGTGAAGTTCGAGCTAATTTAATACAAAGGCTGGTGATATTAGGCTGCTCTCGTTGTTTGAGAGAAGGCTGACGCACTTGGTCGCCAGCCTTGAGTTGCGGCAAGTGCATCGGCCGGGAGCCTGAGTTAAAACTGATTGAGGCCGATCTTACTCTGCCGAGAGTGTGAGCCGAAAGACCTCTATGCGGATGCTACGCAGGGAGGGCCTGGCAGCTCTATAATTGTGGTAAGCTGCCGCTATCTTACGGTAAGTGATTAACAAAAAGTTCGCTGCGTTAGTAATGGCGGGTCGGATAAGGGCATTTTATGAAAGGATTAGGCGGTCGAAACGGCATTTTGTCTTTGACTATTAAGGACAAGGCAGTTCTCTATGCGGCTTATATGCCATTTATTGAAAACGGCGGTTTGTTTATTCCCACTAACAAGAGCTATCAACTTGGTGACGAAGTATTTATGTTACTAAATTTGATGGATGAGCCGGAAAAAATTCCGGTGGCCGGCAAGGTCGTATGGCTAACCCCCAAGGGTGCGCAAAGTAACCGCGCAGCCGGTATTGGAGTGCAGTTTTCTGACCAAGATAAGTTGGCGCTGAATAAAATAGAAAATTACCTGGCCGGTTCGCTCGAATCGGAAAGGCCCACCCACACCATGTAAGGCCCACCGCGGCTTAGAGTTATTGACTGTGTTAATCGATTCCCACTGCCACCTCGACCGTCTTAAGTTCAAAGAGGGCGAAAATCTAGATGATGTCCTAAATCACGCCCGTGAACGCGGCGTGCAAAAAATGCTGTGTGTCTGCATCAGTACCGAAAATCGTGAGAATGTTGTCGCCATTGCCGAGCAGCACGATGATATTGTGGCTTCCGTTGGCGTGCATCCGCTCGACGTAGAAACCGGCTTGGCGGCCCAGCAGCAATTGCGTGAATGGGGGGCTCACCCCAAGGTCGTTGCTCTTGGTGAAACTGGGCTTGATTATTATTACAGCAAAGATCAAAAGAACCTGCAGCAGCAAAGTTTTGTTGATCACTTACAGGCCGCCGCGGAAGTTAAGCTACCGGTAATTGTCCATACCCGCGACGCTCGCCAGGACACTATCGATTTGATCAAAGCTCACGGCGATTTAGACAGCGCCGGCGTGCTGCATTGTTTTACCGAAGACTGGGATATGGCCAGCAAGGCCTTGGACTTAAACTATTATATATCTATCTCTGGAATTGTGACTTTTCGTAATGCCGAGGCTTTGCGTGATGTTGCCAAAAAAATCCCTCTAGAGCGCTTATTGGTTGAGACTGACTCACCTTACCTGGCGCCGGTGCCTTTTCGAGGCAAGCCTAACCAGCCCGGCTACGTTAAAGAGGTGGCTGAGTTCGTAGCGGAGCTAAGGGGTATTTCCTATCAGGAGTTGGCACAGGCGACCGGGGACAATTTCCACCGTTTGTTTAGTAAAGCTAATGACTGCGCCAACTAATAGAGCCTGGTGCTAGGCTCTAGCTACATTGCTGCTTGCGGTGTTGGCAGGCCTTGCCCTCAAAGTCATATGGTCGGAATAGAGCCGAAATAGGGGTTGCTTTCCGCCTGGGTTTGGCTCCATAAATCACGTACTAGAGATTTACTTTGCTGCCATTGGCCCTGATAAATCCAATCGCTAATATGTTTGGCTACATCCGGGTAAATAATTTTTCTTGCTGGCTTTTGTTGTAGCCATTGCTCTAGCGTAGTAGCGCATAATGTCTGCATAACTGAACCCAGCTCTAAGGCTTGCAAAGCCACTGCATTAGATTGCTGTTCCATTTGCCCTTGTAGGGGTTTTACTAGAATCTTCTTGCCTAGTGTCATTGCCTCGCTGGCCAGTTCAAAGCCGGCATTGCAAATGACCCCTTGGCTAGCTGCTAGGTCCTGCATAAAGCCCTCGCGTGAAGCTGGCTTGTAGGTGATGTTTTCGGCCACTGGGCCGGATGTGAACGGGCCGTAGACAATAAATTGCTGCTGCTTAAAGCGCTTTAACAGCTTGCTAACATGGTTCTGGGATTCAAAACCCAGGTAGACCAATATAGGGGCATCAGCTCCGACCTCAGTCGCTTGCTGATGGCTGACGTCAATAATCGGTGGCAATATAGCTTGATTGAAATGATGCCAGTGCAGGCCTAAACCCAGTGTTGCTGGCGCGAAATAACGCATAATATTACGCGAGACAATATTACTACCACTTTGCGGAATCGAGTAGTTGAAGGCGTATTGATGTCCAAGGCCAATACAAGTTTTACCACTGAGCTTGGCGGCCCAGGCGGTAATGGGTTCGAAGTCACTTAGCACCAGGTCGTAATCATCCAAAATCTTTCGGGTAGCCTGGACATCTTTAATGAATTGCCACCATTGATTATTCTTGAGTGTGCTGACATTGTCGATGCGGCCATTTTTATGACTGAAGGTCAGGCCAGGTTTACATTGCCAGTCACCAAATCTATCCATGGCAAAGAAATTTTCTTCAGCTCGACCAGAAAACAAATAATCAGTGTCCGCTGGGTTTAGGTTTTTGGCCATGGCGTGGGCGCGGGAAATGTGACCATTGCCGGTGGCTTGTACGCCGTACAGTATTTTCATTAAAACTCCTGAGATTGGCTAGTTACAGATAGCCTAGTACCAATAAGCTTAAACCGGTGCCCAGGCAGGCACCGGCCACGATATCCGTCGGGAAGTGCACACCCAACATGACTCTGGACACTCCCACCAAGCAAGCCCAGGGATAAAGTAAGGGCTCCCAGCCTGGGAATAAGCCGCATAATAACCCCGCCATTAAAAAAGCCGCTGAAGTGTGGCCAGAGGGGAAGCTGAATTGATCGGAAGGGGTAAGTTCCGGTTGATAGCCTGGTAGGGCAGCAGGGGGGCGGTTGCGTTTAAAGTAGTTTTTCAGAACGTAATAGCTGCTGCGCTCGGCCATGAAACCGATGAGTAGAATCGATACCTGGCTGTACCAGCCTTGTAAGCCAAAGGCTAAAGCGCAGAGTATATAAGGTGGTCCATCAGCGGTGCGCGATAATATTCGACTATTCGTTATCATCAGTCGCCGGTGCTTGCGGCGTAAACACCAATAAAAGGCGGCTACATCAAATTGGTGAATAGCCGCTAGAACTTGTTGCGCTGGGCTGGATTGTAGGGCCATAGTCTTCTCCTAGTTCTAGTTAGACTAAAATCCGTTTGTTACACCAAGGTGGGTTTTTGATGACAGTTGTATGAAGGCCCGGCAGGCTGTCGAGATCCTGGCTCTGTGGTAGAATCCGCGATTATTGTTTTTGACCGCTAAATAAGGATCCTTCATGAGCCAGGCGCTTAACACCCAGCTGAAAATAATGCTGGGCTTGCAAGATAAGATGAACACCAAGGTTAATGATCTCTGGCGTGAGCAGGACTACCAGTGGTACCGGGCTATTTGGATTGAAAGTGCGGAATTATTGGATCACCATGGCTGGAAGTGGTGGAAAAAACAAAGCCCAGACGTCGAGCAGGTAAAGTTAGAGCTAATTGATATCTGGCATTTTGGCTTGAGTATCTTATTGCTCGAGGGCTCTGATGTTGATGCTTTGGCGCAACAGCTAGAAGTCGATGTGCAGGCTGCCCTGGCAGTGGCGGTGGTAAATAGTGACTTCCGATTGGATCTGGAGGAATTTGCCCAGGCCACTCTGGTGAGTCGCAGCTTCGATTTAGCCAGCTTTATGGTCTTGCTAAAGGGCATGGATATGGATATGGCTGAATTGTACCGTCGCTATGTCGGTAAAAATGTACTTAATTTCTTCCGCCAGGACAATGGTTACAAAGATGGTAGCTATATCAAAATATGGAGCGGCAAGGAAGATAACGAGCACCTGGTAGAGGCAAGCCAAGTTTTAGACAGTGCATCGGTCAATTTTGCCGATGAGCTATACCAAGCACTGCAGCAACGTTACCAAGAGTTTGCCAAACCTTAGGCCATGGCTGAGCAGCTTGCCTATATTTAGCTATACTAATGTCCAATATCCACCGGCGTTATAGCCGGGATATTGAATTTAAGATGCAATTTTCTACCAATTCTCTATAATTGCGGCGCTCTCAATTGAGGGGTGCAGAAATTTTGCCACCGCCCTAGAGAGCAGCAGAGACTGCCAAGACCGTGATGACTCCGGCCTTGGTGATACCTTATTTATTACTCTGATCGGAGACCTATTGTGAAAGCACCTGTTCGCGTTGTCGTTACTGGGGCAGCTGGCCAAATCAGCTATTCTTTATTATTCCGCATTGCCGCTGGCGAAATGTTGGGTAAAGACCAGCCCGTTATTCTTCAAATGTTAGAAATTACTCCTGCGCTTAATGCCTTGAAAGGTGTTGCCATGGAGCTAGACGATTGTGCATTTCCACTGCTAAGCAGCATGGTTTGTACAGACGATGCCAATGTTGCTTTTAAAGACGCTGACTATGCTCTACTGGTTGGTGCTCGTCCTCGTGGCCCAGGCATGGAGCGTAAGGATTTACTCGAAGCCAATGCCGCCATCTTCTCGGTGCAGGGTAAAGCGATTAATGATCACGCGTCTCGTGGCATTAAAGTATTGGTTGTGGGAAACCCTGCAAATACCAACGCTTTGATTGCTCAGCGCAACGCGCCTGATATCGATCCTCGTCAGTTCACCGCCATGACTCGTTTGGACCACAACCGTGCCCAAACTCAGTTGGCTCAGAAAACCGGCAAGACCATCAATGATGTGAAGAAAATGCTGATCTGGGGCAACCATTCCTCTACTCAGTACCCGGATCTGCACAACACTTTGGTTGATGGCGTTAATGCCATGACCTTGATTGAGCAAGATTGGTACGAAAGCGACTTTATACCAACCGTACAGAAACGTGGTGCAGCGATTATCGATGCTCGCGGTGCTTCTTCTGCGGCCTCTGCAGCCAACGCGGCTATCTTCCACATGCGTGATTGGGCCTTGGGTTCAGCCGCTGGTGATTGGGTCAGCATGGGTGTTTATAGCGATGGCAGCTATGGCATTGCCAAAGGTCTGATTTACTCTTTCCCCTGTGTTTGCAAAAACGGCGACTGGGAAATTGTACAAGACTTGGAAATCAATGATTTCTCTCGTGCTAAGATGAGCGCAACTGAAACTGAGTTGGCTGAAGAACGTGACGCTGTTAAAGATTTGTTGCCTTCATAAGCACAGTCTTTTTAGTGTAAAAACGCGGCTTCGGCCGCGTTTTTTGTATCTGCATAAGTAATAAGAGAAATGTCATGGCATACCCTAAAATCGGCAATTTGGCTCCGGCACTTAGCCTTAAAAACCAAGCTGGAGAGACTGTCTCCTTAAAGGATTTTCGCGGCAAGGCCAATGTGCTGCTGTACTTTTATCCCAGAGCCTCGACCCCGGGCTGTACGGTCCAGGCTGCGGCAATACGTGACCACCAGGCTGATTTTAAAAAGCAAAATTGTGTGGTACTGGGGGTTAGCCCAGATGCCGGCCAACGCCTGCAAAATTTTATTGGCAAGCAGGGGTTGAATTTTGATCTGCTGAGCGATGAAGACAGTAAAATCACTCAAAAATACGGTGCCTGGGGAGAGAAAAAGTCGACCGGCAAAGAGGGCCTGATCCGCACCAGTTACCTTATTGGTAAAGACGGTCGTTTAAAGGCGATTTTGGATAAATTTAAAACCACTGATCATCATCTGCAAGTATTGGAGTTGTTGCTTGAACTGAATAAATCCGGCGGCGTCAGTACCAAGAATGTAGCGCCGAGTAAGTCTCTGGTGAAGCCTAAGGTAGGTGATATGGCTAAAGCTGAGCCGCGTATTTTGCCCGTTGTAGGTAATATGGCACCCACTTTTTGTTTAAATAATCAACGTGGTGAAGCGGTTTCCCTAAAAGATTTTCGCGGTAAAAAAAATGTACTGCTGTATTTTTACCCGAAAGCCTTAACTCCTGGGTGTACCAATCAGGCCGGTGGTTTAAGAGACCACAAACAAGACTTGGATAAGTTGGATACGGTGGTTTTGGGTATCAGCCCAGATTCGGAAAAGCGGCTGCAGAAATTTATAGACAAGGAAGAGCTTAATTTTGATTTGCTGGCAGATGAGGATCACGCCCTGGCTGATCAGTATGGCTGTTGGGGGATGAAGCAATTTATGGGGCGTCATTTTATGGGGCTTATACGTACCAGTTTTATTATTGGAAAAGATGGCCGCCTAAAGATTATTCTCGATAAATTTAAAACTAAGAGTCACCATCAAGATGTTTTGACGGCATTGGCCAAAATGCAATAATGGTATTGCCGTAAGGAACGCTGGATTTTTAAATTCGTTTGAAATTAGTGAGTTTATGCAAACTGAAGCTCATTTGAAGGATATAATTGTTTAATCAGTCTATATTCTGGTATGGCTATAATGTTAGTATGTTTCTCTACCCGAGGGCTGTTGGAATCAGCTTTTTACGGGGGTCAAAAATATTAAGATTTTAGTCATATTTATCAACAAGTTGACATCGTTATGACTGGTCAATTTTAACGTTAGGCCTCATAGTTTATCTGGGTTTTGAGCAGAGTTTAGACTGGGATTTGTCTGTTTTTTAGTCTGAAAGCTGGAGGATTGAAACTTAACTGCTACACTTATAATGCCTGTGTAGTCGGCTGCAACTGGATGTGCATGAAAATGATGGGTATATATTTTAATCATACGGAGCCCCGTGGTTCTGTTGGCAACATATTGAAGGTTTGCGTTCTCCAGATACGCTTAGTTAGCCTCTGGAGGAGACAACGGTCATTATAATAAGCGGTGCAGAATGACGCAGTTACACAAAAATAATCAACATTCACATGCTCAGCCCCAACCCTCTCAGCCCTCCCTCTATGAAACACAATCTGCCTTAAGTCAGCGTTTGCGAGAACAGTTGTCCGCGTACAACTTAACCATTTTTTCTGATCGGTTACGTTTTTTCCATCATCAGTTAACTAATTCCAAGTATTCTCTGGATGAGCTGTGGAAGTCTTATTTGCTGGCCGGTGTAAAAATGTTTGATATGGCCGAAGCGGGGCTTTATAAAACGGCCAGCTCTGGTCGCCCCAGGTTTCTTTGTACCACTGATGAAATGGAAGCCTTATGTTGCGAGGTAGGCTCTACCGAGGCAATTTTGGAAAAAGTTGCGGAACAGCTTCAAAAAAACGTAATCTGCACTGGCATTTTTCCATCGGAACAGGTTAGGATGAGTGCGGATTTAGGCGCGAAGGCGCCTGCCGCAATGAGGTTTTTAGCCGCCGCGGTCGATGTTCGAGGTAAGCCATTTGGTGTTTTGCTGTTTGTATCTACGGATTCGGCAGCTAATAATCACAGCGAGCTGGACATTGAAACCCTAAAGCTAATGGCAGAGGGAGTAGCCAGTATGATTGAATTACGTAACGTCCAGCCCGCCGGAGGCTCGGTAGATTTAGAATATTTCGCCACTGATGGCGTCAGTGGGCTGCGCGAATATACAGAAAAAGCGCGGTTACCTGAGTTATTTGGGGTTCCCAACCGAGTTGTTGAAATACTGATCGACCGCATTGGCAAGCAGCCTTTAGGGATTGACCATATTGCCGATAGCTTGAACCTATCCAAGCGGACTTTGCAGCGACGTTTGCAGCAGCAAACCTTATGTTTTGCCGATATTCGCGACCAAGTTAGATTTCACTTCGCGCTAGAGTATTTGATCCGCAGTACCGATAGTATTGATAGCATATCTTCTTCGCTGGATTTTTCTGATCGGACTAGCTTTACCAACGCTTTTAAGCGCTGGACGGGCTTGTCTCCCAGTACCTTCCGCAAGTTGTTTCGCGACTACGCCTAGCGCATTAAATGTTGTTGTGTCGGCACTAGTAAAGACAGCTATACCGTTCTAACCTTGTACTTTAAACGGCAGCTAATAGCTGCCGTTTTGCATTCTATTGTTGGTTGGATTGCGAGAAATCCTCAAAAGCGGTAGAGTGCGCTCCGGATATAACCAATAAGCGAGAGCAGATTATGAGTTTTTTTATTCCTGAGGCTATGGCCCAGGCCCAAGCAGCGCCAGCTGGAGAGCAATCCCTGGTAACCACTATGTTGATGTTTGGTGGCTTGTTTGTATTTATGTACTTCCTGATCATTCGCCCTCAGCGCAAGCGTCAGAAAGAGCATAAAGAGTTGACGGGTGCGGTATCCAAGGGTGATGAGGTAGTAATGAACAGCGGCATCCTAGGTAAGGTAATTAGTGTGGATGATAATTACATTGTGTTAAATGTAGGCAATGAGCAGGAACTAACGTTTCAAAAAATTGCACTGCATGCTGTACTGCCTAAGGGCACAATTAAGGGCGTCGGCGCTTAATTGATTAAGCTCAGGCTTAGGCCTGAGCTGATTCCTGCATTTTTTCTTTATTATCCTCGTTGACTTCTTCGTGCCAATTCAAAATATTTAAATCGATAAATACAAAAGCCAATAGCCACAAAAACGCATCCCAAAAATCTAAAAAACTGCCATCTACGCCCCAGTAGACCGCGGCGAAAAACAGAATCAAATACAGTACGCTTTTAATCCATTTGTTGATAAACAAAATCCTTTGGCTGAGTGTATTTCTAAGCTGCAAAATAACTTCAACTTGCAACATAATAACCACCAGAACCCAGGTGGCGGCGTTAATAACGTCGGCAGCTGACAGGTTGTAAACGAGTTGGATTTGTTCTTTGTGGGCTAGGATTTGAGTATTGTCAATTTGGAAAAATGCAGTGCCGTTAAGGTCTGAGCAATTTTTTTGATCGATGACAAAGTACTCATTTAGCGAGTCGATAAAGGTCCAGCCTTGGTTGAGCAGGGTGCAGCTGTCGCTTATGCTGCTAGGGCTCACGGCAGTAACTAAATTGAATTTTAGCAGGTAGCCGTACAGCGAGTAGAGGATAAAGGCATAGCATATGCTTTTGCAGGCTGTGAGCCAGTAACCCAGCCAGCCTTTTAGTCGGGTATCGCTTAGAATCGCTGTTTCCAATTCAAATACAAATAACAACACAATCCAGGCGGCGGTATCGATGGTCGCCGAGTAGGCCTCGATGATATCCCCTAGGGCGATGCCCTCTTTGTAAAACTCTAGCGCTGCGGTACTGTCTTCATAGTAAAACTGAACTAGGTTGTATGAGAGTAAGATGTAAATTACGTATTTGAACAACCGGAATAAATTGTATCCGGTCAACCATCCAGTATTTTCAGCAGAGTCTGTATTCATCATAGTCTTTTTTATAGGTATGTGATTAGGCATTATTGCTTCTAGATGTTGTTATTCAGCACTGAGTCTATGGGGCTTAAACCCTCAGTTTGTTGTATGCAATGGCTTAGACATTAAGTAAAAGATGTTCGCGCTCCCAGGAGCTAATTACCTTATTAAAAGCCTCAAACTCCTCGGCTTTTACGGCACAATAAGCGGTGACAAAGCGCTCGCCTAGTAGGCTCGCAATTTCGGGGCAGTCGCGTAGTAAGCTGATAGCTTCTTCGAGGCTACGGGCCACATCTATGCCCATCTCGGCGGCGTCGCCGGCATAGGGCTCGCTGGGCTCTATGCCCATCTGCATGCCCAAATATCCGCACGCCAGGCTTGCTGCGATGGACAAATAAGGATTGCTGTCCATGCCGGGGAAGCGATTTTCCACTCGAGTGTTTTTTGCTGAGCTATCGGGTACTCGAATGCCGGTGGTGCGGTTGTCAAAGCCCCACAGCATATTCACCGGTGCGGACACATCTGGGGTGAAGCGGCGATAAGAGTTAACGTTGGGCGCGTACAGGGATATACAGCTGGGGGTAAATTTTTGCAGGCCGCCGATGTAGTGATAAAAACGCTGATTAGGTTTGTCGTCTTGGTCAACAAATAAGTTACGGCCAGTGGCGGTATCGATAAAACTCTGGTGGATATGCATGGCGCTGCCGGGTTCTGTTTGCATTGGTTTGGCCATAAACGTAGCGTATAGGCCATGTTTAAAGGCGGCTTCACGTACAGTCCGTTTAAACAGAAATATTTGATCGGCGAGCTTAAGTGGATCACCGTGTAAAAAATTAACTTCAAACTGAGCTCGGCCGGTTTCATGGATCATGGTGTCGACATCTAATTGCAGCTGGTCGCAGTAGTCATACATCTCATCAATAACGGCTTTAAATTCGGTAATGGCGTCGACGCTATAGGGTTGGCGGGCAAAGCCTTCGCGGCCGGTACGGCCGGTGGCGGGTTCTATTGCTGCACTCGGGTCGGTATTTTGTTCAACGAAATAAAACTCAGCCTCGGGGGCGATCACCGGTTGCCAGCCTTTGTCTTCATACAGTTTTAATACGCGCTTTAAAACACTTCGTGGGGCCAGTGGGTGGGGTTGTCCATCTTGCTCAAAGGCGTCATGAATTATTTGTGCCGTGGGCTTTTTTGACCAGGGCACTGGGCGACAGGTCGTTAGGTCGGGTTTCAAAAACATATCGCGGTCAGTCGCGTCACCTAATAACTCGTTGTGCTCATCGGTCCAGCTGCCGTCAATGCACTGCACTAGAATGCTCTCCGGTAAGCGTGGCTCTTCGTTAACGAATTTTTCAACCGGTACCAGTTTGCCGCGAGCATTGCCGGTCATATCCGGCACGATGCACTCTACGTTCTTAATACTATGTTGTTGAAACCACTCATTAAGCTTGAGCATAAACCACCTTTGTTTATTTATACGCTGGGTAATATAGCGGCTCGCCATGATATTGGCGAGCCATTGTGTTGGGGCTTGTTGAAGCAACTTTGCTAAATATTGGAGCTGCTGCCAAGTTGGCCAATGGCCCATCTTGCCGCGTCGCTGCTTGTCTCAATCGGCCTTATGGCTTGATTATTACATTTTACCGAACTATCATTCAACTAATTATTCGAATCATTGCTCGCTTATTGCTAAGAATCGTTTAATCCTATTTAACATTAACGTGCAGCTGTGCGTATCGTTTAGGAATATTTATGAATAGATCACCCTTTACCCCTGGCCACCCAGAATCCTACTATGCGGCTAGTGCCATCGGCATGGACGATTACCCTAGCTTAAAGGGAGAGCACAGTGCCGATGTCTGTATTATTGGCGCTGGTTATACCGGGCTTTCCGCGGCTCTGCACTTGGCTAAAAAAGGCTACCAGGTTACGGTGTTAGAGGCGGAAAAAATAGGTTGGGGGGCGTCAGGCCGTAATGGTGGTCACTGCGGGGTAGGGCAGCGCAAGGATCAGGAGGATCTGGAGGCTATGGTTGGCGAAGGGCTGGCCAAAGAGCTGTGGAATATCAGCCTAGAGGCGGTTGAGACGGTTGAGCAGCTGGTCAATGAGCATAATATCAACTGCGACCTTAAGCGTGGCATATTACACGTAGCCTCAAAACCAAAACACGCCAGCTGGATGCAAGAGTCGGTTGAGCATATGCGAAAGCGATACGATTATCAGGCCATGAGCTACGTCGACAAAGACGAAGTTTCACAGCTGCTTGGCTCAGAGGGGTTTCATGGCGGTGAGTTAGATACTAAATCCCTACATTTGCATCCGCTCAATTTTGTACTTGGCCTGGCCAAAGCCTGCGTCGCTGCGGGAGTGACAATATATGAAAACAGCCGGGTAAACGAATACCACGGTGACAATATAGTGACCGTCAAAGCCGAGCAGGGTGAGGTTAAAGCTAAGTTTCTGTTGTTGGCCTGTAATGGCTATTTGGGCAAGCTTGAGCGGCGTATGGCTGGAAAAATTATGCCCATCAATAATTTTATCCTGGCGACTGAGCCATTGGGGGAAGAGCTGGCGCGAGAGCTTATCCGCGACGACACCGCGGTAGCTGATACTTTGTTTGTGATCAATTATTGGAAGCTGTCAGGCGACAATCGCCTTATATTTGGTGGTGGTGAAAATTATTCCAATCAATTTCCGGTCGATATTAAAAGCTTTGTGCAAAAATATATGCTGCGTATATATCCGCAGTTGAAAAACACTAAGATTGATTATGGTTGGGGCGGTACCTTGGCTATTACGTTAAATCGTATGCCTCATTTTGGGCGGTTGCAGCCCAATATTTTATTTGCTCAAGGCTATTCCGGCCACGGTGTGCCTACCGCGATTATGGGCGGGAAATTATTGGCAGAAGCGGTAGCAGGGACCGCAGAGCGCTTTGATATTATGGCCAATGTGCCCACTCAAACCTTTCCTGGTGGTACTTTGCTGCGCTACCCGGGTCTGGTGGCGGGAATGTTGTTTTATAGTTTGATGGATAAAATTTAACCGATATGGCAGCCGGGATACTTGCCCGTAGCGGCTTATATTTATCGGGCGATATAAAGTTCGCCTACGAATAAAGTAGAGCGTGTCCGCTATCGATACTGGGTGAGTATAAGCTCCAGTGCGCCACTTTCCCGCAGTTGTGGAATACGTTGATCGAGTAGCCGTCTGATCATTGTTTTTGTATCGGCTGGCAGGCTTGTTCTTATATAGACATGAGATTGCACGGCTAGGCCTTCGCCAATTTTAATCACTTGCTTGGCTTCACCTATTCGCTCAAAGGTATAGGGCGTAGCCCAGTTCAGCCCGGCCATGATATCGATACGACCGGTGATCAAGCCCTTGGCGGCGCTATCATTACTGCGGAAGCCGGTGACCTTAGCGGTTTTTCGACCCAGCAATAGTGCTCTTAAATTGGCAGGAATTTTAACAATGCCAAGGTGGTGGTGGTGGAGTTGCTCCAGTGTCTTGGCGCTGAAATTAGAGCTGCGCAAAGCATAAAACCCACGTTTAGCCGACATGATTGGCAGCGGATGTACCTCGACCAAGCCAAAAGACATTTCTTGTAAAATTTTTGGGCTGTAGCTACCGATGAAAATGTCAATATTATGTTTTCTGGTTTCTGCCATCAAGCGGGCGCCGCGGGGTACTTCGAGCCGCTGTAATTCAAACCGGCTGCCGCGGAAAAGATATTCAATAATATCCGATATTGGCTGATTCATATGCCGGTCTTCGCTGGAGGATTGTAGGGCAGCAAAAACCAAGGTTTCCGCCTGCAGCCATGGCGAGGTAATTAATAGCCAAAACAATAGGCTGAAGCGGTATCGCATGCTCCCCCCTGGCGCAGCGGTTAAAGACGGTGCTATGTAGCGGGCAAGTTTAGGCTAATGAAGAGGTGCTGGCGAGCGATTTTACGCTCTAGGTCTAAGGTGGCAAAGGGTGCTTGGCAAATGGCTATTATGCAGGTACGGTGTTTTTTTGAGTATCAGAAGAATTGATTTATCTATGGCAACACAAGAGTCATCGCAAAGCCCTTATCACCACGGCGACCTAAAAAGTTCGCTGATTAGTGCCGCCAACAAACTGTTACTGGAGTTCGGGGCTGAATCCTTGTCAATTCGGGCTATCGCCGCAGAGGCACAGGTTTCACATATGGCACCCTACGCCCATTTCAAAAATAAAAAGGAATTGCTGCAAGCAGTCGCGGCGGAAGGGTTTAGAGCATTGGTCAGCGCTATGGTGGCGGCAGCAGATAGTGTAAAGGGCCGGGAAGAATTAATAATGGCCTATGGCCAGGCCTATTTGCAGTTTGCAGTAACACATTCGGAATTGTATCGCTTAATGCTCGGGCAGATTGAAACCCGTGGGCGCAAGCAGGTGAATACAAAATTAGCGGATGCTATCTCGCTTGAGTTAGAGCAGAGTTCCAGCCAGGCTTTTCGGTTATTAGCCGCTGTGTTCGAGCAATACCTGGACGATCCGGTGCAAATAAAAGCCCAGGCGGCCGGCGCCTGGGCAATTGTACATGGCCTAGCTGCATTAATTATTGCCGGTCACATCCAGGTGCCAGAGCAGCAGAGTCTAAAAGAATTTTTTTCCGCTGCTCAGTTGAGATAAGCCCTTTATTTATAAAATAATTTCCAAATCTTCCAGTGGGAAAGCAACACAGGAGTGGCACCAGCCATACTGGGCATCCGACTTGCGCAGGCGCGCCTCGCTGGGGTTATACACCGAACCCTTTACTACTTTAACTCGACACAGGCTGCATTCGCCCGAACGGCAGGCATTTTCGGCGGAATAACCGTTGCGCTCCAGGCTATTTAGCAGCGGCTCATTGCTGCTGGCGATGAAGCTGCCGCGGCCTTGAATTGTTATCTCAACGCTTTGCTGGCTATCAACAGCTGCTGGCCAATTGGCGCGGTCTTGCGGCCGGCTCGGTGGACCGTTGCATTCGATTCGTATCCGGCGGGCTTTTACTTGCAGCTGCGCCAGCATGGTTTCGCAGGCTTGGTTAAAGCTGGTGGGCCCGCAGATATAAAACATCGCACTGTCGATATCATCGACCAAGGCCTGGATGTCTTGTTGGCTGATCCGCCCGCTAATTTTTTCCGCGGCGTCGTTTGCACGGCTGATAAAGCGGCTTACTTTAAGAAAATCATTGGCTGCTGTAAGTGTGTCGAGCTCCTGGTCAAAAATCACATCATCTTGATAGCTGGAGCTGTAAAGGATATGCAGTTGCTTGCCACTATTTTCCGCCGCGAATGCTTCAATCATGCTGCGAGCCGGAGCTATGCCTGAGCCACCGGCTAGAAATACTAAATTGTCGCCATGGAATATTGGGTTGTAATGGAAGGTCCCCATCGGGCCGGTGCTTTGTAAGTGGTCGCCAGCCTGAATACGGTCAAGTAAAAAATGACTGACATAACCTGAGTCCAAACGCTTAACGGTTAAATCGTAATGGTCCCGGCATGATGGGGAGGAAGATATCGCATAGGGGCGGGCTGTATCCACGCCGTCGATATTAATGAATAGATTGATATATTGCCCCGCTTGAAAAGGCGGCAGGGCCTTACTCAGGGATTTGACCCGCAAGGTTTTGGTGCTTGCCGTTTCGACGATGATCTCTACAACTTGCAGCTGTAGTCGCCTGGGGTGCAGCTGGGCGATAGTATTGGCCACTTCACCTTTGCTTTCGCTAAAGTCGCTACCGCTTTTTTCTAGCTGCTGGCGATGCTTGACGGCGTCACTATAGCCATTGACTACGCTGAGTAGATTGTCATCGGTGGTGAATGAGTTAGGCATGGGCAACTTCCTCGGTATTTTGTTTTTGTAGGTCTCTAACGACTTGCTTGGCAGTTTGATCGCCGAGCATATAGGTCGGCTGGAAGCCGCCCATGCCATTCCAGCAACCGGCCATATATAAACCGTCAATAGCGTTAATATTTTCCCGAAATAAATTGCTGTCTTGAGTGTTTTGCTGGAAACCGTAAATGGCACCCCCGGCGGTGTTTAAATAGCGCATCATGGTGAGCGGTGTGGCGACTTCTATCTCCTCGATATTAGCGCGAATACCGGGGAATACCCGCTCGACATGGTCGAGTAGGCTTTGCGCAAATTGATATTTGGTATTGGCGTAATCCTCGGCCGCGACATGCTCCCAGGGAGCGCCATATTGCAGGCACAGTACCGACAAATTGGATTTTCCCGGTGGCGCAAAGCTACTGTCTTCTAGGTTGTAGCAGGTCAGCATAGTATGGCTGGGCGGCGCCAAGCTGTTCATTTTTTCGCAGGCGGTTTCTTCATCTCGGTCATCAATGATAAAGGTAGAGGCCTCGGTTACGCCGATTGCTTCTGGTGGGCAATCTAGACCAATATAAAGTACAAAAGCCGATGTGCCCAAGCGGCGAGACTTCATGTCGGTGGCAGCTTGCGCGGGGGGGCTTGGCGTGTCCAATAACTCGTTATAGGTGTGCATGGCGCTGGCATTAGAGATTACACTGCGGCAGCTATAGGTTTCGCCGTGTTCGGTTCTTACTGCTTTGACTTGTTTATTGTCAGTTATGATTTTGTCAGCGCCGGTATTGAATTTTACCTGGCCACCGGCTTGCATAAAGGATTCTAACAGGGCGCTGGAAATTGCCTGGGAGCCACCTTTTACGTGGCAGGGCTTAAAGGCTGCATAGGCATAGATCAACATTGCCATATCGACAAAAGGCAGGTCTTTGGTGGGCATGCCCAGGTAGCACCAGTAGGCGGAAAGAACCGCGATTAGGTCTTGGTCGCTGAAAAATTCCGCCAATACCTGCTTGGCTGGTCGCAGCCCATAGTCGATATAATTGGGGCAACTTTGTTTTAGTAAGTCGGGGTCGTTGGCTTTTCTGGCTTGCGGCAGCAGCATAAAACTTTCCATGCTGATGCTTTCACATAAATTGAAATAACGGCTGACATTCTCGCTTTCGGCGGGGTATAGCTTGGCTAAATGCTGTTGTAATTCCAGCCAGTTGGCGGGTAGGCTAACATCAAACTCACCCGGCATAACAATGCGGTACAGCTGTTGTTCTTCGACAACTTCTATTTTATCCATAATGCCGAGTGATTCGAATAATTGCCGCATGACAAAAGGTTGCTCTTCTGTGCCCATGCCACTGAGTTGGTGCAGCGCCACTTCAAATTCAAAGTCGCCACGGACAAATGAAGTAGCGCAGCCTCCGGGAATATTATGTCGCTCTAGCAGTAAAGTGCGGGCGCCCCGTAGCTGAGCGCGGGTGGCGGCGGTTAAGCCTGCATTGCCTGAGCCGATAACAATCACGTCAAAATCTGTCATAACACTCTCTTTTAGTATTGGTTATGCCTTATCATATTCAAGTTATCTATACGTTGTAAAGATTAATTTGAAATTAAGGTTTTTATCAGGATTATTGTCGCTAAGCTTGTGTTTGAGGGATAGTGGAATGTCGGCTTGCACTGCCGTGCAGATAATCTGTCTGGTTAAATCATCTGGCTAGCAAACGAGTTCGTAGGCTCGCCTGCTACCCAGTGGGAGCTTATTACTTGGGTTTGCGGAATTTAATGGTCCAGCGGTCAGTATTGCCACTCACCGATTTGGCGCCGACCTCGTAACGCAGTTCGTCGTCTTCACGGTAATGCAGGGTTGAATAATCGACAAGTTCAAAGCCAGCGGCTTGAATTTCTTTAATCGCCAGTACCGGATCTACTCGGCGTCGATTGGAATCGTTTGGCGCTTGCATATGTCTAGCGGTGTGGTCGACTACGGCGTAGGTGCCGCCAGGTTTTAACGCATCCCAGGCCGCTTTATTCATGCTGGCGCGTCCCGGCTGATTGAAGTTGTGATAGTTGCGGAAAGTGAGCACCATATCGGCATTTTTTACCCCGATGTCGTTGATGCTTAGGGAGTAGAGTCGTTGACCCTCCGGGCGGGAGAATTTAGCGTCTTCTGCCACTAGCTTTATATTAGGGAAGCCAGTTTTGGCGGTCAGCTTATCCTTAATTCGGCCGGTACCTAGGGCGGCAAAATACTCGCCTTTTGCAGCCAAGGTGGGTGCGAGTAGCTTGGTATACCAGCCGCCACCGGGAATAAATTCTACTACTTTCATGTTGTCGCGCAGACCAAAGAATTCTAAAGTCTGCAGCGGCAAACGGTTTTTATCACGCTGAATTTCCTTATCGCTACGCAGCTCGGCTTTCATCGCTGCCTCAAGTTTGGCCTTGGTGGCAGCAAAGCTTTCAGCCCAGCTTGGGCTGGTGAATAGGATGGCGGCAATCAATACAGCAGGTCTTAGTCGCATAGTCGAATCTCCGGTGCTTGGGTTGTGGGGCTTAAACAAGAGCCCCGAGGTTGTATTATAAAAATAAAAATTGATGGCCAAGGCAGTGTAACAACGGCGCCTTTGTTTTGGTCGGCTCACTAGACCTTATGCGATGAGCCGATAAGATTTTCTGATGAATAGTCAACTTATAGCAACTGAGCAAGGTTTGGCCTATGTTTTCCCTATGGCTTAGGTGTGCCGCCGCTAAGCACCTTGGCATACTTGTCGCTATCAATATTGCCGCCGCTTAGTACTAAGCCGACACTGCCACCCTGGGCTTTCTCTTGCAGTGCTGCCGCGAGAGCGGCGGCGCCTGCGCCTTCGGCAATGTTGTGGGTGGCGGAATAATAGAGGCGTTGGGCGGCAGCAATTTCATCATCATTTACGCTAATTACGCGGGCAGCGCCGGCGCGAATAATATCCAATGCCGCTTGTACCGGCTGGCGGCAGGCCATGCCGTCGGCGAAGGTGTTAGCGCTGTCCGTAGTTACAATCTTGCCTTGCTGGAATGATAGCTGGTAAGACGGTGCAGCAGTCGATACTACGCCAATAACCTCGGTATCTAAGCCTAATAAGTCTCTGGTGGTAAGAACCGCGCAAATACCCGAACCCATGCCAATAGGTACGTAGATGCGATCTAGCGGTGCTGCCTGCTGAAACATCTCCAGGGCATAGGAGGCAACCCCTAATACCAGGTCTTTGTGAAACGAGGGGATCATATGCAGGCCTCGTTGCTCAGCCAGTTCGGCTGTGGTCAGCCGGGCTTGATCAAAATCCTTACCGGAGATAACCAATTCACAGCCTAGAGCTTGCATTGCGGCATTTTTTTCTAGCGAGTTACCCTCGGGCACCACGATTACGGCAGTCAGACCATGTTTTTTTGCCGCCAGCGCGATGGATTGCCCGTGATTGCCGCGGGTTGCAGAAATAACCCCGGGGCAATTGGGCTGAGCCTTCAATAATTGATCGATATAGACAACGCCGCCGCGGACTTTAAAGGCTCCGGTAGGGTTGTGGTTTTCGTGTTTGACCCAAATTTCAAGGTCGCTCGCCTGGTCTAATAAGGGCCATTGGTAGCAGGGGGATGGCGGTACCACAGAGTGAATCAATGGCAGTTGTTGTTCTAGTTCCTTGAGCTCAAATAGTGTCATTGCTGCTGCGTCCGGCTGGGATAATTAGATGGCTTAAGTGTGATAATCCGCAAAGTTGGGTTGGATCATAAAATTTATGGCCGATGCTGACAATGTCTAACTTACTGGGTCTTTCGCACTGCTTGGAAGGGTTGTATCAGTTTGGTCAATTTTCTGCGGCTAGAGTGCCAGATAGGGGGAGCCATGGCTCTACAAGCCTATGCCTAGGGCTCACCATAATGTACAATTCGGCGCTTTTATAAAGTCGCTCAAACTGACTGTAGCCTAGGTAGATTATGGAAATTAACCCCCTATTAAATCAATTAAAAGACCTGCAACAGCGCACCGATGTGCTTAGGGGGTATCTTTGACTATGAGGCCAAAAAAGAGCGTTTAGCCGAGGTTGAGTTGCTGCTGGGCGAGCCTGATGTTTGGAATGACCAAAGCAAGGCACAGGAGCTGGGCCGTGAGCGCTCATCTTTAGAGGCGATAGTCGAGACTATTGACACCCTCGATGCCGGTATTAGCGATAGCCATGAGCTACTCACTATGGCTGTAGAAGAAGATGATGCTGATAGCGTGGCTGAGGTCGAAGCCGAAATAGAAGGCCTCAACAAGCACCTGGCTAAACTAGAATTTAGGCGTATGTTCTCCGGCGAGATGGACCAGAATAATGCCTATTTGGATATTCAGTCTGGCTCGGGGGGCACCGAAGCCCAAGATTGGGCCGAGATGGTCCTGCGTATGTATTTGCGCTGGGGTGAGGCAAAAGGTTTTAAAACAACTTTGGAGGAAGCCTCAGCTGGCGATGTGGCTGGGATTAAATCGGCCACCATCCGCTTTGAGGGCGAGTATGCCTTTGGTTGGCTGCGCACCGAGACTGGCGTGCATCGTTTGGTCCGTAAATCACCATTTGATTCAGGTAACCGGCGTCATACCTCGTTTTGTTCGATTTTCGTCTCGCCTGAAATTGACGATGATATTGAAATAGAGGTTAGCAAGGCCGATGTGCGTGAAGATACCTATCGAGCCTCGGGGGCCGGCGGCCAGCATGTTAACAAAACAGATTCTGCGGTGCGCCTTACGCACCTGCCGAGCGGAGTCGTGGCCGAGTGTCAAAGCCAGCGTTCACAGCATAAAAACCGTGATCAAGCCTGGAAGATATTACGGGCGAAATTGTATGAGCAGGAAATGCTCAAGCGCAATGAAGAAAAACAAGCGGCCGAAGACAGCAAGGCCGATATCGGCTGGGGCAGCCAAATACGATCTTATGTGCTTGATGATCAACGCATCAAAGATCTGCGCACCAATGTCCAAACCAGTGGCTGCCAAGCAGTGCTGGATGGCAGCTTAGATCAATTTATTGAGGCTAGCTTAAAAGCTGGTCTATAAAACTTTAACCTTTACCTGATGAGCTTTTACCATGAGCGATAAGCCACAAGACGAAAACAAACTGGTTGCTGTTCGCCGCGAAAAATTAGCGGCAATCCGTGCCCAAGACGGCCCCACCTTTCCCAATGATTTTCGCCCGCAACATAAGAGCCAGGAGTTGCAGCAGGCTTTCGGTGACAAAACCAAACCTGAACTGGAAGAGCAGGCTGAGTTGGTTAGTGTTGCTGGACGAATAATGGCAATGCGTGGCCCCTGGATTGTGGTACAGGATGCGGTTGCTACCATTCAGTTGTACATCACTAAGGAGGCGCGTCCATTTGCCAAAAAATTGGATTTGGGCGATATCGTAGGCTGTGAAGGCGTGCTGCATAAATCCGGTAAAGGTGATCTGTATGTCAATATGGATCGTTATCAGTTGCTGACTAAAGCTTTGCGTCCCCTGCCGGATAAATACCATGGCCTAGCGGATCAAGAATTGCGTTATCGCCAGCGCTACGTCGATTTGATCGTGAATCCAGAGGTGCGCGACGTATTCCGCATTCGCTCTAAGGTGATTGAATTTATCCGCAGCTATTTGAGTGGCTTGGATTTTATGGAAGTGGAGACGCCGATGCTGCACGCGATTCCTGGTGGCGCTACGGCTCGACCTTTTAGTACTCACCATAACGCCTTGGATATCGATATGTTTTTACGTATCGCACCTGAGCTATATCTGAAGCGTTTGGTCGTGGGCGGATTTGAGCGAGTATTTGAAATCAACCGCAGTTTTCGTAATGAAGGGCTGTCGACCCGCCACAATCCAGAATTTACCATGCTGGAGTTTTACCAGGCCTACGCAGATTTTAACGACTTAATGGATCTGACTGAGGATATGCTGCGTAAAATGGCCCAGGCCGTTATGGGTACCACTCAGATTCGTTCCACCATTAAAAATTCCGATGGCGAGCTGGTAAGTGAAACGGTTTATGATTTTGATAAGCCGTTCCGTCGCATTTCAGTATTCGATTCTATAATGCAATTCAACCCCGATATGGACGCCGAGCAACTGGCTGACGAGCAGGGCGCTCGTAAGATAGCCGCCGACCTAGGCATTCCCTTAAAAGAGTTTTGGGGTCTGGGTAAGTTGCAAATTGAAATATTTGAAAAAACGGTTGAGCATTTATTAGACGAGCCTACTTTTATTACTCAATACCCGGCAGAAGTGTCACCTCTGGCGCGTCGTAACGATGACAATCCATTTGTTACCGACCGGTTTGAGTTCTTTGTTGGCGGCCGTGAAATTGCCAATGGGTTTTCTGAGCTTAATGATGCGGAAGATCAGGCAGAGCGTTTCGCTCAACAGGTCAGTGAAAAAGATGCCGGCGATGATGAGGCCATGCATTTTGATGCCGATTATATTGCCGCCTTGGAGTATGGCCTGCCACCGACTGCCGGTGAGGGTATTGGTATAGATCGTTTGGTTATGCTGCTAACAGATTCGCCCTCTATTCGCGATGTATTGCTGTTCCCGGCGATGCGCCCTGTTAAAGATTAGTTCTGTGGTTTTTGTAATTACGCCACGGCTAAGCAGTATAATTTAGTGTGCAGCGGGGGTCTGAGCAAGTGCGGCGGATCTATTTACAAGTTTTAAAGGGTGGTAATTATGGCCGTCATTTGGATTACTGGCGCATCTTCTGGTATTGGCGAGGCGCTGGCAAAGCAATATATTTTGGCAGGTCATCAGTTGGTTTTGTCGGCCCGCCGAGAGGCTGAATTGGATCGGGTTAAAGCGAATTGCGAGAGCATGGGTGGCAAGCCGGCTGATATTTTGGTTCTGGCTTTGGATGTGCTTGAGCATGACGCTATGCCCGGGCATGTGCAAACTGTGCTGGCAACTTTTGGCCGTATCGATGTACTTATTAATAATGCCGGTATTTCCCAGCGCTCTAAGTGTTTGGATACTGAATTATCTGTTTATAAAAAAATAATGGACGTCGATGTGCTTGGCCAAATCGCCTTAACCAAGGCCGTGTTGCCGACTATGGTCAAGCAGCAAAGTGGCCACATTGCGGTAACATCGAGCGTCGCGGGCAAGGTTGGGGTGCAATGGCGTACCGGCTATTGCGCCGCCAAGCATGCAGTGATGGGCTTCTTTGATGCTCTGAGGGCGGAAGTGGCCGAGTATGGCATTCTGGTTAGCACCATTACCCCTGGCTTTATTAAAACGGATGTTTCCAAAAATGCGGTGCTGGGAGACGGTGCTAGTTTTGGCATGGATGATGACGATATTAAAAATGGTATGAATGTCGATAAGTGCGCATCGGTCATTGTGGCAGCGATGAGCAAGGGTAAAAAAGAAATTGCTGTAGGCGAGGGTTTAACGATGTTAATGCTCAAGCTTAAGCGATTTACCCCAGGTTTAGTGTTTAACTTAATGGCGAAAAGAGCTTAGCTATAGGGCTTGTGCCGTCGCTCTTGCTTAGCTTATCGCAAGGCATTGATGGTGAATTATTATGAAAAATTTTGGTTCAATTCACCCTAGCTGGCAGCAGCACTTGGCCGCTGAGCTCAAGCGGCCTTACATGCACGAGCTGGGGCAGTTCCTGCAGCAGCAAAACCGCGCTGGCAAGGTTATTTTTCCGCCGTCGGCGCAACGCTTTTATGCGCTGGATAGCACGCCATTTGATCAGGTTAAAGTGGTGATTCTAGGGCAGGACCCCTATCACGGCCTGGGCCAGGCTCATGGCTTGAGTTTTTCTGTACCGGTGGGGGTTAAAACGCCACCTTCATTGCTTAATATTTACAAGGAAATTCAGCGTGATTTAGGCTTGCCTATTCCAGCTCATGGTTGCCTGCAGGCTTGGGCTGAGCAGGGTGTGCTGTTGTTAAATGCGACCTTGTCGGTGGAGCAGGGCAGCGCTGGCTCGCATCAAAAGCGAGGTTGGGAGCAATTTACCGACCAGGTGGTTCGGCTGTTAAACGAGCAGCGAGAGGGTTTGGTGTTTATGCTGTGGGGTAATTATGCGCAGAAAAAGGGTCGGGTGATTGATGCCAACAAGCATTGCGTGCTTAAGTCGGTACACCCATCGCCTTTATCGGTATACCGTGGTTTTTTGGGTTGCGGTCATTTCTCTGCGGCGAATCTTTTTTTACAAGAGCAAGGGCAGCAGCCAATCGATTGGTCTGTGCCCTAGGTTTGGAACTTATTGTTCTTGTTAGGCCAGCATAGTCATGGCGGCTTCCATTTCTGCGGAAATATCTTCCGCTTCCGTATCTTGCATATCGGGGTCCAGGCCTAAACGCTCAAATGCCATGACCGTATGGTAGTTAACCTTAGCCATCGGGTGGTCACTGCCCATATAGCTTTGTAGCATAGCGACGGTTACCACATCGGCTAGATCAGATTTTTCCTTATCTTGACCAAACTGCAGATACTGCTCGGGGATATGTACTATATCTTCATCAAAGTCCCAGCTGGTCAAAATTTTAACCCCTATCTCTGCATGTAAAGACTGGATTAACATATCGAGAATCAGCGGGTTTAGTAGTTCTGGGTGGTCTTCGGCAAAGGTTAAAATAGGTAGCACTCCGATCTGGTGTACCAGCCCCGCCAAAGTGGCTTGGTCGGCTTTCAAGTGGGGGGCGCTAAATCGAGCCAGTACCTGGCACATCCCAGCGATTTCACTGGAGCGCTGCCAGACATCGCGCATGCGTTTTTCCACTAAAGGTGATTTGGCATGAAACATCTGTTCCATTGCCAGGCCAGTGGCTAGGGTTGCGGTGTATTGCATGCCCATGCGTGAGAGTGCCATTTGTAGGTTTTTTATTTCTTGGTTGCCGCGCATCATTGGGTTGTTGGCAACTTTGATGATTCTAGCGGTTAGGGCGGCATCGTTGCCTATTACGGCGCCCAAATCCATGATGCCGGCGTCTTCGTCATTGGCGACGTCGCGAACTTTTAAAGCCACTTCGGGCAAGGTGGGTAGAACAAGTTGATCATTTTCCAGGGCGTTTAAAATGTCGCTCCTGGCCTTGTCGGCGATTGGGTTCATAGAGGTCTCTAATCATTAGCTTATACGGCTCGCAGCCTGCGAGCTTAATCAGACGATTACAATTATAGCTTTACCGAGTCGCACAAAAAAATTAATTGGGGCAGTAAAGCGAAACCTAATCGTCTGCTACGCATTAGTTATAGCATATGGCAGAGATTCAGCTTGAAAACTTTGCTCTTTATTTGCTTTTAAATACAGCGTGCCCTCAATAATGCTGGTATCGGTGCATACCGCCAGTAGCTGGAGCCGCTCGCCGTCGTCGACGACACTGACGACATTGCCAATACTCTGATTTTTTTGCGGAATAAATATTTCGCAGCCAGGGCTGGGCACAGACTCCTGGCAAATGCTTAAGCGATACATATGGCGTTTTAAATTGCCCCGGTATTGCATGCGGGCAATAATTTCCTGGCCGGTATAGCAGCCTTTTTGATAATTGATTCCGTCCAGTTCATTGAGATTGAGCATCTGCGGGATAAACATTTCCACGGTCTGCTGGCTGACCGCGCCAATGCCGGCTTGGATGTCGAGCAGCTGCCAATGATTTTCGGCGGCCAATTGGCAGCTGGGTTTTAACTGCTGCCATAAGTTTTTTGCGGCGTCCAGTGGCAGCCAGCATTCGAATCGCTCCGGTGCTAGGCGCAGGATAAAACCACCTTGGTAATTTACCGCACTAAAGGCTGTTGGGCCTATTGCTGTATTGCTCAGCAGGCTCTCGGCTGCGGGGCCGTTTACGCCAAAGGTGTGTAGTTCGCTGTCTATTAGGGCTTCGGCTTTGGAGAATACAATATATTTTTTTAATGAGTTCAGTGCCGTTTCGCTGGCGCTCTGTTGGCAAAATAATAGAACCCCTTCGGCGTTGCTTTGAGTCGCCATAAAGTCAAAGATAACCCGGCCTTTGTGGTTACAGTGGGCGCCGCGTCGCCAGTTGCTGGGGCTAACTTGGTCGATGTCACAGCTAAGCTGCCCCTGCAGAAACTTTTTACTGTCGCGGCCGGTAACCGCGAGTGCTGACTTGTTTGTTATCGGGCATAGCTGGGTATCGGATTCGGCGCTAAAGCCCTTGTTTTCTGTGTGTAAAAAATCACTCCAGGGGTTCATTTTACTGGCTCTACTGTTAATGCTGAGGGGGCGGAATTGTAGATTAATTGTCGCTATACGGCAAAATCTATTGGTGGCTAAGCGCGCTGAGTTGGGTGTTGTGGTTATGGCGGTTTTAGCTTATCAGTTTGGCCTATGCCACTTTGCTTAAATGATTGCTTTATTTTAGCTATGCATTTCCGAACCCGGGTGAATCACTTATAATGCTCCAATTTGTAAGCATAGAGGCATTAATGGATAGGAATCGTTTATTTTGGGGTAGCCGTCGTGGCATGTTGGAATTGGATCTGATTTTGTTGCCCTTCTTGGATAATATCTACCCTGGTCTCGAGCAAGAAGATAAAGAGCGTTATTGGGAGTTGCTTGAATGCGAGGACCAGGACATGTTCACCTGGTTTATGCGTCGCGAGAACCCCGAAGATCCGGAAATGTTGAAAATAGTTACTATTATTCGTGATAATACCGGTATGAAAATAGAGCCCTAGGCTCCTACTAATACTCCAGGGAGGGGCTTATGCAATCCGCTCCGTCTCTGCGGCTGATTTTTTGCCTGTCGCCAAGCCTTGTTATTTTTATTGTTGTCAGCCATGGCTTGGTCCTGTTGCTGCTGCCGTTAGTGGCGCTGCATTGGGCTATCTGTTGCCTGCTGGGCCTGCTGATTGGTTTGGCTGCTATCATCGTTATTTGGCAGTTGTGGCGCAAGAGTCGTTGGCTGCTGTGCTGGCAGCAAGCCGCTTGGCTTGTAGTGGTGGAAGGCGAGGCAATAACATTGCAATTAGCCAGGCCGCCGCTGTTATTGCCTTTTTTGATTATCTTGTACTTCAAAGCCCCGCTCAATTCAGCCGCTGGTTTGCGTACCTTAAGCTTAGCTATCACCTCGGATTCGACCGATGCGCAGTCTTGGCGGCAGCTGCAGCGCTTATTGCGGTTCGATGCTGAAAGTACGAGCCTGCCTGGGCGTCAACCCCCTAGGCACTGACAATTACATCTTGGCCGGCAAAGTTCATGGGTACCAATATGGTATCGCGGGCTATGTTAGACGTTTCGGGGTAATCCAGCGAAAAGTGTAGGCCTCGGCTTTCTTTGCGCTGGGTCGCAGAGCGGATAATGAGTTCCGCCACGGTAGCTAGATTGCGCAGTTCGATCTGGTCATTGCCGACCTTGTAGTTGCTGTAATATTCGGCAATTTCTTTTTGCAGCAGTTTAATTCGATGGCTGGCGCGTTCTAGGCGTTTTCGAGTTCGGACAATGCCGACATAGTCCCACATAAAACGACGCAATTCGTCCCAGTTGTGGGCAATGACCACGTCTTCGTCAGAATTGGTCACTCTTGAGGCATCCCAGGGCGCAAACTCCGCCGGCTCTGGGATTTGGTCGAGCTTGCCAACGATGTGTTCGGCGGCGGCTTGGGCGTAGACAATACATTCCAGCAGTGAATTGCTGGCCATGCGGTTGGCGCCATGCAGACCGGTAAAGGATGTTTCGCCAATGGCATAGAGTTGCTGCAGGTCTGTTTGCCCGTGCCGGTCTACCACGACGCCACCACAGGTATAGTGCGCTGCAGGTACAACAGGAATTGCCTCGCGGGTAATATCTATGCCGTATTCCAGGCATTTGGCTTTCACTGTCGGAAAGTGCTCGGCAATAAAATCCGCTGATTTATGGCTGATGTCCAAGTAGAGGCAGTCGCTACCTAGGCGTTTCATTTCGTGGTCAATGGCGCGGGCGACGACGTCGCGTGGAGCCAATTCTTTGCGCTCATCAAAATTTTGCATAAATCGCTGGCCGTTGGGCAGCTTTAGGTGAGCGCCTTCGCCGCGCAATGCCTCGGTAACGAGAAATGTTTTGGCGCTGGGGTGGTACAGGCAAGTAGGGTGGAATTGGTTGAATTCCATATTGGCTACCCGGCAGCCTGCGCGCCAGGCCATGGCAATGCCATCGCCGCTGGCGCCGTCAGGGTTGCTGGTATAGAGATAAACCTTACTGGCACCACCGGTGGCCAAGATAACGGATTTGGCGCGGAAGGCGATAACGCGATCTTGTTTCCGATTGTAGACATAGGCGCCGACACAGCGCAGTTTACGGCTGTCACGGGCGGGCTTTCTCACTAAATCTACGGCGATGTGATTGGTGAATATTTCAATATTGGCGTTGTTTTGCACCTTTTCGATTAAAGTGCTGTGCACTGCTTGGCCGGTAGCGTCGGCGCTATGAATAATACGCCTATGGCTATGCCCGCCTTCCTGGGTTAGGTGGTAATCTTGGCTGTTATTGTCTTTGGTGAAGTCGACGCCCTGATCGATAAGCCATTGGATGGCTTTCTTGCTGCGCTCGACGGTAAAGCGCACGGCGTCTTCATGGCACAGACCGCCGCCAGCGGCTAAGGTGTCTTGTACATGGGCCTCGACTGAATCTTGATCATCTAGCACTGCGGCAATACCGCCCTGGGCGTGCCAGGTTGAGCCCTGATTGATATCCCCCTTGCTAATAACGGCCACTTTATAGTGTTGGGCTAGGCTTAGTGCCAGGGTTAGGCCGGCGGCGCCACTGCCAATAACTAGGACGTCGTGGTATTGCTGTACTTGGGGAGCTTCGATCATGAGGTGGGAAACTAGGCCGGTAGAGAGAGTGCAAAAGACGCACAGTATACCCTATTCGAGTGAAATTGACGGATACAGCTAAAAAACAATGGCTTAGCTTGTAAATCTAATATTTAATTGAGGAACTAAGCCCAGAGTGACCAGTCTATGGGCAGAGCTTTTGCGTAGATAGTTTCAAGCGCAGGCTTCAACAACAGAAAGTCATTTACAATTTTGACTAACAAGAATCAATAGCGGAAACGCTTGATGGGTTTCAGGTAATATCTGATATCAAGCTTTTGGAGTGATAAATGCCAGCGCAATCGGCGCCAACAACAGATCAACAGCTCGTGCAGCGAGTGCAAAAGGGCGATAAGCGCGCTTTTGATATGCTGGTGATTAAATACCAGCATAAAATCCTGTCTATTATCGGTCGCTATGTCAAAGATAGCTCCGAAGTTCAGGATGTCGCCCAGGAAGCCTTTATAAAGGCTTACCGGGCCCTGCCTAATTTCCGCGGCGATAGCGCTTTTTATACCTGGCTATATCGTATTGCCATTAATACAGCTAAAAACTATTTGGTTTCACGTAACCGCCGACCACCCTCGAGTGATGTTGAGGTTGAGGATGCCGAATATTATTCGGGTGGCGAAGCTTTACAAGATATTAGCAGCCCCGAAAACAATTTATTCCGAGATGAATTGCAGGCGGTGGTGGATAAGTCGATTAAAGAACTGCCGGAGGATTTGCGCACAGCGGTAACATTGAGAGAAATGGAGGGTCTCAGCTATGAAGAGATCGCCGATGTGATGGCCTGCCCGGTGGGCACTGTGCGCTCGCGTATTTTTAGGGCTCGAGAGGCGATCGAAAAAGCGATGGCACCGTTACTGGGAAGGTCGCTTAGTTAAATTGTGAGTGTTTGCGATAGGGCTGGCAATAAAAAGTGAGAACTTTGTGAACCTTTGCTAAATCGCAAAGTCCTAAAGACCGCAGAACGTCGCTTTATGGTAAAGTTTGAGCCGACGGTAGATATAAATATCTAGAGTTTTGGTCGTAGTTGAGTGTAATTCCCACGCGACCCAAAAGCTGATTAAAATTAGGTGTGTAAGCACCGTTAAGAGACGTCCAGGGATTAAACCTATGTCAGATAAGACCAACAACATCACGCCGACTCGCAATGCCATGCAAGAGTCTATCTCCGCTATGGTGGATGATCAGGTTAGTGAGTTGGAGTTGCGCCGTATTCTTAAGCAAGCGGAGCAGGATCCGCTGGTTTATCAGGACTGGGAGCGTTACCAGTTAGTTGGCGCGGCTATGCGAGGGGAGTCGGTTCAGCCTGGCAACCTATTGCGCGGCATTCAAGTGGCTATTGCCGATGACAGTCAGCAGGAAGATAATCAGCAGGGTGCTGGTTTTTGGGCCTCTTTAGGTAAGGTTACCATTGCGGCCTCGGTGGCAGCGGTCGTCGTTATGGGGGCACAGCAAAACTGGATGCAAAGCCCCGCTGACTTAATTGATCAAAATCCTACTGCGGCGACAGCCCAGGCTCAGCCAAAGTTAAACCAGCAGCCTATCGTTTTAGACCCAGCGCAGTTGCGCACGGTGAGTGCTGGTGGGCAGCAGCAGCGTATCGTTGAACAAAACCCTGCACCGATGCTGGTGCCCAAGCAGGGACTTAGTCAGCGTAGCCGCAACCCCGCTCAGGAGGCTATGTTGCGCAAGCATTTGCAACAGCTAATGCAGGAGCATGCTGCTAACGCGACTGCCAATGGCGGCCGTGGGGTGTTACCCTATGTACGTGTACCGCGGGTTCAGGATAAAGATCTGGAGCCGCGTCCCCAGGCAAAATAAAACCTGGGTATTGATCGAGGCATTATCGCAATGCTTCCAAACCCGACTTCGGCCACAGATATTCCGAACACTATGATGACATCTTTCTCAAAGCCAGGGCCCATGCTCTGGTTTTTGCTATCTGCCCCAGGGCTCGCCTTCGCTCAGGCTGAGTCTATCCCTAGTTCAAATTCTAATGCTAATGCTGCAAGCGCAGTTGGTCAGCCGCAATCCGCCGGGACGGATCTGCCGACCGCGCAGTTTGTCGCTGCGGGCAACCCAAGCCTGGCAGATGATGCCGCGAAAAATAGCGCAAGTGATGCCGAGCCTAATCTTGATGCTTTGGCGAGCTCGAGGCCGGCGGCCGCTGAAAGTGGTATTGCTAGCGCCGAGGCTAAGCCCGGGGCTGATGGGCAGCGTATTAACCATAATATTGCGGCTATCGGCTTGACCGGCCAAGCTTTGGTTAATCACCAGGCTTCACAGCTGCTGCAGGCTATGTCTTATGCGGTGCGCAGCCTTAATTATCGAGGCCTGCTCAGCTATGAGCACGGTACCGCTATCGATACATTGCGTATTGCCCATAAAGTGGATGGTGGGCGTGAATATGAGCGGGTCTATCATTTGAATGGCTTGCCAGCCGAATATCTCAGTCGGGGGCGGTTATTGGCCTGCCAGGCGACCGGCGACAAAATTTTACGTGGTGCTAATCTGCGCCTTGGCGACAAGCTGCTAAAGCTGGCTGATTTATACCACTTCCAAATTCCCGGCTTGCAACGTGTTGCTGGGCGCCCGGCTTTTATGTTGCGAGTGATTCCCAAGGGTAAGTATCGGTTTGGCTACAATATTGCGATCGACAAGCAAACTGGATTTCCGCTAATGACTGAAGTCGTGGGGGCTAGGCGGGCAATAATGGAGCGCTTCCAGTTTGTTGATATCGAGTTTGATGCGCTTATCACGCCAGAGGAATTACAGGCTGCTAGTGTCGATAGTGTCGAACTGGAATCAGACGATTGTGAGCAGAATTCACGATTTGGTGCGCAAAGCTGGGAAGCCAGCTGGCTGCCTGACGGCTTTGTTTTTGTTGGGCAGAAAGCGTCCAGCAAGGGCGGTGATTTGTTGATGTTTACTGATGGGCTTAGCGCAATTTCAGTATTTGTTGATCAGGTTGATAAAGAACAGCTGATTGAAGGGCGCGCAGTTATAGGTGCTACGGTCATTTATATTTCAAAGCTAAAAATGGCCAATAAGCTCTACAGCATTACCGTTGTCGGTGAGGTGCCTGGGGCGACTGCGCTTAAAGTCGGAGAGTCGGTCAGGCCTTATTCTCCAGGCCAGTCGGCCGTAATTGATTCGGATCCAGGCGAGGCGACGTGATTACTGAGACTGGACGGGTGCTGGCGGTAGAGGAGGGGTATCTGTGGGTGGCCACCATTCAAACCTCCACCTGCAATAGCTGTAAGGCCCAGGTCGGTTGTGGTCAGCGGCTAATGGCCAAACTTGGGCAAGACGAAGCGCTACTCAAGGTTGGGCTGGGCGATTACCCCGCTAAGGCGGTTTCAGTTAATGACCAGGTGGTTCTCGGGATAGCCGAGGAGGCCGTGGTTAAAGCGTCGATGCTCGCTTATATGCTGCCTCTATTGTTGATGTTGCTGGCGGTATTGGCTGCACAGCAATGGTTGGCACCTAACTTTGGCGAGCCGGCTGTGATCTTGTCAGCCATTACTGGCTTGGCAGCTGGTGCCTTGATAATTTATTGGCATGGCCGCAGCTCTTCTTATCAAGAGCAATATCAGCCGATTTTGCTCGACCATCATCTCGCTGTCGCGGCTTAGTTTGATTGCTTCGGTCGGCTTCTGTGTAACGATTTGTTAGGCCTGAAACCTATTAAACTTTAGGTGCTCTAAGCTGAGACTGAAAAACCTAATAATAGCTGAATGGTTTGCAATAATATGGATCTCAAAAATATGAAATTAGCTCATCGCTTTGCTCCGCAGAGCTACCTGGCCAAGTCATTACTTATACTGGTGATGTTGCTGCCCGGTTTGGCTGCTGCAGCGCTGCCTGAATTTAGTCAATTAATTGAAAGAGTCTCACCGGCGGTGGTTAAAATAAATACCATTGAAAAAGCCCGCATGCCGCAGCGAAGTCAGCGTCAGCAACAGGAAATCCCTGAAATATTCCGCCAGTTTTTTGATAAGCGCCGGGCCCCACGGCAGGCGCGCTCCATTGGCTCTGGTTTTTTAATTTCGGCTGATGGTTATTTGCTCACCAATAACCATGTGGTTGATGGGGCTGATAAAATTACCGTGAGTTTGCAGGATCATCGCGAATTTGACGCCAAGATAATAGGTGTCGATCAGCGCTCTGATTTGGCTCTGCTCAAAATTGAGGCCAAGTCTTTGCCTTACCTTGAATTTGGAGATTCCGAGCGGCTTAAAGTTGGTCAATGGGTGCTGGCCATTGGTTCGCCGTTTGGTTTGGACTTTACGGCTAGCCAGGGCATCGTCAGTGCTATTGGTCGCAGTCTGCCAACTGAGCGCAATGAGAACTATGTGCCCTTTATTCAGACCGATGTGGCTATTAACCCAGGCAACTCTGGAGGCCCGCTGTTCAATCTGGATGGTGTCGTGATTGGTATTAATTCTCAAATTTTCACCCGTTCCGGTGGTTCTAATGGCCTGTCTTTTGCGATTCCCTCGGCGGTGGCCAGAGATGTGGTCAAGCAGCTAAAAGAAAATGGCCGGGTAGCTAGGGGTTGGTTGGGCGTAGTCATCCAACAGGTTAATGGTGATTTAGCGGCATCTCTTGGTATGGACAAGCCTAAGGGGGCGCTCATAAGCCAGATAGACCCCAGTGGCCCAGCTGCAAATTCAGGCCTGCTCGCAGGTGATGTGATTGTAAAGTTTGGTGATTACGACATTAACACTTCAAATGACCTGCCCCATGCTGTTGGTCGAACCACGCCTAATGCCAAGGTCGATGCCAAGGTGGTGCGCCAGGGTAAAATTAAAACCGTTAGTGTCACTGTGGGTGCTCTGGATGGTGACTCAGTCGCCAGTGCCGGCCCGCGCGAATTAGGCGGAAGGCTTGGGGTTGAGGTTGAGGTCGTCAGCGAACGCCTGCGCCGGGCCTGGAACCTGGCGGGTGGTGTGCTGGTGCGTCAGGTTCGCGCCGATAGCCCGGCCGCCAAAGCCGGCGTTCGTCCTGGTGATGTGATTGCCCAGCTTGGTTTTAACGAAGTCGGCGATGTCGAGAGTTTTCATACTATTGTGGCCGAGCTGCCCAGTGGTAAGTTATTGCCTATTCGCTTCTTTAATAATGGGCGGCCGGCCTTTAGAACCTTTAGCTTGAAAAAATAAGCCCGCCCAACCCCGCGGCCATTGGGAAAAGGCCGCAAATAAGGTAGACTTGCGGCCTTTTAGCTGGCCTCGATAATGTTATCGAGGCTATTTAGTTTCTGGCGGCGCTAAATTCGCTGCCCACATTCTGTAATTGAGCCTGTGACTGATTTAAGCCATATCCGTAATTTTTCTATTATCGCCCATATTGACCATGGTAAATCCACCATTGCTGATCGCTTTATTCAGCACTGTGGCGGCTTGTCTGCCCGGGAAATGGAGGCCCAAGTTCTCGATTCTATGGATATAGAACGAGAGCGAGGTATTACCATCAAAGCCCAGAGCGTGACTCTGGACTACCAGGCTCGCGATGGCCTAACCTACCAGTTGAACTTTATTGATACTCCTGGCCATGTGGATTTTTCCTACGAGGTGTCGCGCTCTTTGTACGCCTGCGAGGGCGCGCTGCTGGTAGTGGATGCAGCCCAGGGTGTTGAGGCTCAGTCAGTCGCCAATTGCTATACCGCCATTGAGCAGGGCTTGGAAGTGATTCCAGTACTCAATAAAATGGATTTGCCCCAGGCAGAGCCTGACCAAGTGGCGCAAGAGATTGAAGATATTATTGGCATTGAAGCGACTGATGCGGTGCGCTGTAGCGCCAAATCTGGCTTAGGTATCGAAGCTGTATTAGAGGCGTTAGTAGAAGGCGTGCCGGCCCCCGTGGGTGATGTCGATGCACCGCTGCAAGCCTTAATTATTGACTCGTGGTTTGATAACTATCTTGGTGTAGTTTCCCTGGTTCGGGTTAAACAAGGTACCTTAAAAGTTAAGGATAAGGTGGTTATGAAATCCACCGGTAGAGCACACAGTGTTGATGGCGTTGGTATTTTCACTCCCAAGCGGCAGCCAAGTAAAGAGCTTAAGGCTGGCGAAGTGGGTTATGTGGTCGCCGGCATCAAAGATATTCACGGTGCCCCTGTGGGCGATACCATCGTTCAAGCTAAAAATGATGATGTCGACGCTCTTCCAGGTTTTCAGAAGGTTAAGCCGCAAGTTTATGCGGGCTTGTTTCCGGTGAGTTCCGATGATTACGAAAATTTTCGCGATGCCTTGGCCAAATTAACACTAAATGACGCCTCTTTGTTTTATGAGCCCGAAAGCTCCGATGCCCTTGGTTTTGGTTTTCGCTGTGGTTTTCTTGGCATGCTGCATATGGAAATTATTCAGGAGCGCTTGGAGCGAGAATACGATCTTGATTTGATCACCACGGCACCGACCGTAGTTTTTGAAGTGTTGAAGAACACCGGCGATATTGTCTATGTCGATAACCCCTCTAAGTTACCTGAGTTGGGTGAAATTGATGAAATGCGTGAGCCTATTTGCCAGGCTAATATCCTGGTGCCGCAGGAGCATTTGGGTAATGTAATTACCCTTTGCATTGCCAAGCGCGGCATGCAAAAAGATATGCAGTATGCCGGTAAGCAGGTTTCATTGACCTATGATTTACCGATGAACGAAGTGGTTATGGACTTTTTTGATCGTCTAAAATCAGTTAGTCGTGGTTTTGCGTCTTTGGACTATTCCTTTGATCGTTTTGAAGAAGCGAAGCTTGTACGTTTAGACGTCTTAATTAATGGCGAGCGGGTAGATGCTCTGGCTTTGATTGTTCATCGTGATAACGCCCAGAGCAAAGGTCGAGCTCTGGCGGACAAAATGAAAGAACTGATCCCCAGGCAAATGTTTGATGTGGCCATTCAAGCGGCTATTGGCGGGCAGGTTGTTGCGCGTACCACAGTTAAAGCCTTACGAAAAAATGTCACGGCTAAATGTTACGGCGGCGATGTCTCGCGGAAGAAAAAGCTGTTAGAAAAGCAAAAAGCTGGTAAGAAGCGCATGAAACAAGTTGGGCGAGTCGAAATTCCCCAGGAAGCATTTTTAGCGGTGCTAAAAATTGATAGCTAGGTGCAAGCAGAGCTTGCTAGATGAAAATATTTAAGGGTGTTCATGGATATTAATTTTCCACTGGTATTAGTGATAGCAGTAGCCGTAAGTGGTGTGGTTTGGCTGATTGATGCCTTGTTTTTTGCCAAAGCAAGGCAGCAGCGAGTTGCCTTGGTTGAAAGTCAAATGGACGACGGTGCCGGTGCAGACGCGAGACAGATAGCGGTTGAAGCTGCAGCCGCTGAGCCTATGCTGGTGGAGTACTCCAAGTCATTTTTCCCGGTTCTAGCTCTGGTGCTTATTTTACGCTCGTTTATTGCCGAGCCTTTTCAGATTCCCTCGGGTTCAATGATCCCTACCTTAAAGGTCGGGGATTTTATTTTGGTGAATAAGTTTACCTACGGTCTGCGTCTGCCTGTGCTGCGTACCAAAGTACTGGATATCAATGAGCCCCAGCGGGGCGAGGTTATGGTGTTCTTCCCACCACATAAACCTGATACCTATTTTATTAAGCGTATTATTGGCGTGCCTGGTGATCATATCCGGATAGAGAATGGCGCTTTATCGGTTAATGGTAAGGTTTTGAGCCAAACAACCGTGGCCAAGTTACCAGTCTCACGCCCCAGTTATGAGTTGGCCCTTGAAGCCATAGAGGGTGTTGAGCACCAGATACAGAAAGATATTTACCCCGGCCGTTTAAGTCGCCGTGGTGAGTGGATTGTCAAAGAAGACCATTATTTTATGGTTGGCGACAACCGTGATAACAGTGATGACTCTCGCCGTTGGGGTCAGGTGCCGAAAGAGAATATTGTTGGCAAGGCTTTTGTCGTGTGGATGCACTGGGAGAAATTTCTTAGCATTCCCAGTTTTGATAATGTAGGATCTATTCAATAATGAACTTCATAGCAAATAGAGCTTAAATATGCGCCAGAAACAACGCGGTAGATCGACCTTGGGGATGCTGCTAATGCTGTGCTTGGGCCTGTTTTTACTTATGTTTGGTATGAAAACTATCCCTTCATATTTCGACGATCGTTTTTACGTGCAACCAGGCTTAAAAAAGCTTGCGCGTGGCTCTGCATCAATTATTGGCAGCGACCCAAAACATATACGCCAGGTGCTGAGTAAATATATGCAGATGAACAATGTTAGATCTGCAGCTGCCAATCCCAAAAACTGGAAAATCACTCAGGACGGTGAAGATTTTACCGTCGTTATTGATTATACCGTTAAAAATAAACTCTTCGGCAATCTAGAACTATCGATGCATTTTCAGCATCGACTAGATACCGTTACACCGGAACTCTGTTGTCGTTACCGTGACTGATACTCCCAACCGCATACGCTTGCTCGCCCGCCTGGGTTATAAATTTTCCGATCCAGCCTTATTAGACTTGGCCTTAAGCCACCGCAGCTGCGGTAAAATAAACAATGAACGATTAGAATTCCTGGGTGATTCCCTACTAGGTTTTGTCATTGGTCATGAGCTTTATCAACGCTTTCCCGAGGCTACCGAAGGCGAACTCAGCCGCCTGCGCTCGGTTTTGGTGAAAGGCGAGACCCTGGCCGAGCTGGCGCGTGAATTTGATTTAGGGCCAAGTTTACATTTAGGTGAGGGCGAAATGAAAAGTGGTGGCTTTCGCCGCGACTCCATCCTAGCCGATGCGGTTGAGGCCATTATAGGCGCGATTTTAAAGGATGCGGATTTTGATACAGCCAAAGACTGTGTGCTCAATTGGTACCGCCAGCGTTTAGATGAGCCCGGTTTGTTAAATACCCTAAAAGACCCAAAAACCCAGCTGCAGGAAATGATGCAGGCTTTGAAGCTTGATTTGCCGCTCTACCAGGTGGTCGAAACTAAAGGTGAGGCGCATTCACAGAGCTTTATCATTAGTTGCCAGGTGCCATTGTTAAAAACGGTTACCAGTGCTGAGGCCAGCAACCGACGTAAAGCTGAAAAATTAGCCGCCGCTGAGGCGATCAAACTTATTCAACAACTTAAAAAATAGGGGCCTGCTATGACTTCTGAGTCAACCAGTCGCTGCGGTTATGTTGCCATTGTGGGCAGGCCAAATGTTGGCAAATCAACACTGTTAAATCATGTCTTAGAACAAAAGATTGCGATTACTTCGCGCAAGCCGCAAACCACTCGGCATAATATGCTAGGCATTAAAACTGAGGGTAATACTCAGTGTATTTTTGTCGATACTCCAGGTATGCATTTGCAACACGATCGCGCCATTAATCGCTATATGAACCGTTCGGCGACCACCGCCTTGCGCGATGTTGACGTGGTCGTGTTTTTAGTTGACCGAATGGCCTGGACCGATGAAGATGATATGGTGGTTAAGCGTTTGCAAAACCTCGACTGCCCCATTATTTTAGCGGTTAATAAAGTTGATCAGCTGACCGATAAAAAGGCGCTGTTACCGCATTTGCAAAAATTATCCGGCAAGCTTGAAGTGGCGGAAGTTATCCCAATTTCAGCCTTGCGGGGCCACAACCTGGACTCCTTACAAAGCGAGATTGAAAAACGTTTGCCTGCGGGTGAGCATTTTTTCCCTGAGGATCAAATTACCGATCGTAGTTCGCGTTTTTTAGCGGCGGAATTGGTGCGAGAAAAAATCACTAGGCAATTGGGCGACGAACTGCCTTATCAAATGACCGTCGAAATCGAAGAGTTTAAACCGCAGGCAAAAATACTTCATATTGGTGCCTTGATTCTAGTTGAGCGCGATGGTCAAAAGCGTATATTGATCGGTGAAAAAGGTAGCCGTTTAAAAAGTATTGGTCAGGCCGCCAGGGAAGACATGGAAGTGTTGTTTGACTGTAAAATCATGTTACGGCTGTGGGTAAAGGTTAAAAGCAACTGGTCCGATGATGAACGTGCTTTGCGCAGCCTGGGCTACGACGATATTTAAAATCCGGGGGGTAGTCCATGCGACGAGAAGATCAGGCTGCCTATATACTTCATACTGCCCCGTATAGCGATTCCAGTTTAATAGTAAATCTATTTAGTGCTGAATTTGGCCGGATAAATGCGCTGGCTAAAGGTGGGCGGCGCATCAGTCGAGGTAAGAAACAACGCCAGCCCTTGCAGGTATTAACACCAATGAGTGTTTCCTGGCAGGGCAAGGGCGGCTTGAAAACCTTGATCGACTGCGAAACCCAGCAGCAGCCCCATAAGCTAGTCGGTCCCAATTACTACAGTGCGATGTATATCAATGAGCTGTTGTTACGGCTATTGCCGGAAAACGATCCAGCAGCTGAAATATTTTCGCACTATACCCACTTGTTGTTAGCCTTAGAGCACGGCCGGCCTTTGCAGCAAGAGCTAAGGCAGTTTGAGTTTTTACTATTGGCTCAGCTCGGCTACCAGCTTAATTTTGAATTTGATGAGTTAGGCCAGTATCCCATTCAGCTTGAAAGATTTTATAGTTGGCGTGAGTCTGGCGGTTTTTATTGGGTTGACGCGCAGCAGTCTTCGGCGTTGGTCTATGCCGGTGGCGACTTGCTGGCTATTGCCTTGCAGCGATGGACACCTACTAGTTTGCAGGCGGCAAAAAACTTGACTCGTCTAGTCCTGCATAAGCTGTTAGGTGGTCGACCTTTAAAGAGTCGGGAAATTTTTCGGCAGATGACAAAATAAAGCTAGAAATAAACGGTTACTTGAAACTATGATTAAAGGCATTGGCACTGATATTGTCGAAGTAGACCGGCTGCAAAGTGCCGTGGCGCGTACCGGTGATAAATTGCTTAAGCGGGTATTGACCGCGCTTGAATTGGAAGTTTACCTACAAAAAAGCCAGCGTGACCAGCGCCAGGGGCTGCTTTATTTCGCCAAGCGATACGCCGCCAAAGAGGCGATAGCCAAGGCCTTGGGCACAGGTATCGGTCGGGGCGTGTCGTGGCAGGATATGGAGGTTAGCAACAACGACCAGGGCGCGCCCGTGGTCACCTTATCTGGCGGTGCTCGTGACCAGATGCGGATCATGGCTGCCGAGCAGTGCTTGCTTAGCATATCCGATGAGCAAGCTTATGCGATAGCCTATGTGGTACTGGACTGATACCCGCTATTTATCCTAGCCGAGTCGTTGGCTTAGATTGTTTCGCCCCAAGCACAGACTGAATTGCTCTAACTTAGGGCTTTTACCCAAGTCTTAAGTCGCTAAAATAAGCTCGATTAAATTTATCCTAGGACTGGCTTTATGGATTTCCCTACCATCGAATCGACCATCGGTAATACACCTTTGGTACGCTTGCAGCGCATGGACACCAATGGCAATACGGTGTTGGTTAAACTGGAGGGTAATAATCCCGCTGGGTCAGTTAAAGATCGGCCGGCTCTGTCGATGATTCAGCGCGCCGAACAGCGCGGTGAAATTAGGCCGGGTGATACTTTGATTGAAGCCACCAGTGGCAATACCGGTATTGCATTGGCCATGGCCGCAGCGATTAAAGGCTATCGCATCATTTTAATTATGCCTGCCAATTCGACCCAGGAGCGCAAAGACGCCATGGCCGCTTACGGTGCTGAATTACTCGAAGTGAGTAAGGAGCAGGGCATGGAGTATGCACGAGACTTGGCCAAACGCATGGAGGCTGAAGGCAAGGGCAGGGTGTTGGATCAATTTAGCAATCAAGATAACCCGCGTGCGCACCTACAAACTACGGGGCCGGAAATTTGGCAGCAAAGCCAGGGTAAAATCACTCATTTTGTCAGCTCTATGGGCACCACGGGAACTATTATGGGGGTTTCGGCTTACCTTAAGAAAAAAAATCCTGAGGTTCAAATTATTGGTTTGCAGCCAGAAGATGGCGCCGCTATACCGGGCATTCGACGCTGGCCGAAAGAGTACCTACCCAGTATTTTTGATGCAGCCAAGGTCGACCAGGTGATCAATATGTCACAACAAAACGCTGAAAATGCTATGCGCGAACTGGCCAGCCGTGAGGGTATTTTTTGTGGTGTTTCCTCCGGTGGGGCAGTGGCAGGTGCCTTGCAGCTGGCGCAGAGGCTGAGCAATGCGGTGATTGTTGCTATTATCTGTGACCGCGGCGATCGCTACCTATCTTCCGGCCTATTTAAGCCTGGCGTCACTCAGTAGCCTCCGCCGCTACCGCTAACAACGGGCCGCCTGGAGCCAACAGTAGAATGAATCACCCCGGCACCTAGATTATCGCCACTGCAAACTTTAACTAATCTGGGGCTGCTTGTAAGCCATATACCGTCTGGCCTAGCCCCTGAGCCTTGCTTGTAGTACAGTGCCGCGAAAATCGACCAGCCTGTATTATTATGTCTAAAAAATACCAGCCTCGCTTAGGCAACCGCTTTCAACACAAAGCACCGTTGGCAAAATCTGAGAGCCGCTTAGGCGAACAGCATTTGCTGCAAGTAGAAGACTTGAATCACCAGGGCCAGGGTGTGGCTAAATTATCGGGTAAGCCGGTGTTTATTGCCGATGCGCTGCCCACAGAGCAGGTTCTGGTCGAAATTGAGCAGGAAAATGCCTCTATTTTCCAAGCTAGAGTGATTTCAATAGAGCAGGCCGCTGCCTATAGGCAGGCTCCAGCTTGCGCTCACTTTGGTGTTTGTGGCGGCTGTGTACTGCAGCATTGCACGGCGGAGCAGCAGCTTGAGCTTAAAAAACGCCAGTTAATCAGGTCGTGCCAGGGCTTGCAAAAAGCTAACAGCAAAAAGGCGCCAAAACTTGGCCAGCGCAAAGTAAAGCCGGCGCCAGGGTTTGATTTTGATAAAACCAGTATACTTACCGCCGCCGAATTTGGTTATCGCCGGCGTGCCCGCTTGGGTGTCAGCCCCTGTGGTCAGCTGGGTTTTCGGCAGCGCGGCAGCAACGATACCGTAGCTATCAGCCAGTGTTTAGTGCTAACGCCAGTGCTACAGACTCTGCTGCTGAGCTTAAATGAATGGCTTGCGGCTTATCCACAAGAGCAGCCGTGGTCGAGCTTGTTAGGCCACATCGAGCTAATTGACGCCCAGCCCCAAGCCCTAGCCATTCTGCGCCGCACCGGGCGCCTGTCAGTGGCCGCGGTAGCGGCACTGACTGAGCTAGCGACAACGCAGGGTTTTCGCTTGGCTTGGCAGGGTGCTGAGCCGGTTGAAGCCAGTGTGCTTAGCTATAACTTGCCAGGCCTGGAATTACAGTTTGATAACTATGATTTCATCCAAGTAAATCCAGAGCTCAATCAGCTAATGGTCCAGCAGGCGGTAGAGTGGCTGGCTCCAAGCGGCTCTGAAACGGTGTTGGACTTATATTGTGGGGTAGGTAACTTTAGCCTGCCGATTGCGCGTCAGGCCCGTCGCTTGGTTGGGGTTGAAGTATCGGCGGCCATGGTTGCCAAAGCGCAAAATAATGCCTTGCGCAACGGTATTGATAATGCTGATTTCATCGCCGCCGATCTGGACGACGAGCAGGCCATTAGCGCGCTTCAGCAGCTGGCAGTGGATGCGGTATTATTAGACCCTCCGAGGACCGGGGCGGCTGGGATTATGCCTTTTTTGTCCAAACTAAATGCCCGTTGCATTGTCTATGTCTCCTGCAACCCCAGTACCTTGGTTCGGGATGCCAAACAGCTGTTATCTGGCGGCTATCATTTGAAGCGCCTTAGTGCCATGGATATGTTTCCTAATACCAGTCATTTAGAGGCAATGGCCTTATTTGAGCGGCGTAAATAAGAAACCACCAATGGTGATCCAGGTCGGACTTTTGGGCAAAGGTGATTTGACCCAATAAGGACTGCTGGTAATATTACCGCCCGATAATAATAAGCCTAGTTTTAGCAGGCAGGCGGTTGCTCTAGACGCAACCGCATTTCAGCAAGTTGAGAAGGAATCTATGGTTAAGGTTCGAGAGGATCATCCGGTAAACGATCAAGGTCAGGTGGATATAGCATCCTGGTTAAAGCGCCTACAGCTGCGCTTTGCCGACCCGCTGCATTTAAGTACCGCCGATCAAGCTCAGCTGCAGCAAGTATGTCAATTCGTTCAGCAGGTCGACCAAGACCATAGCAATGATTCGGATAATGCCTGGGCGGGTGGGGTAGGTTGCTTTCGTACCGGCCTAGAAATGGCCGAAATTCTTGCAGACTTGGAATTGGACCGTGAGGTACTGCAAGCGGCATTACTGTATCGCGCGGTGCGTGAGCACAAAATTGATTTGCCTCTGGTGGAAAAAAAATACGGCCGTAAAGTATCCCAGTTAATAAAAGGTGTGTTGCGGATGGCGGCGATAAGCCAGGCCCGCAACCATGAGGGCGGCAATGTCCTGGGCAGTCACTCCACCGAGCAAGCAGAAAACATCCGCAAGATGCTGGTGGCGATGGTTGACGACGTCAGTATTGCTTTAATTAAGTTAGCCGAGCGCAGTTGCGCCATTCGCGCCGCCAAAAATCATTCTGAAGAAAAAAAACGCCGGGTGGCCAAAGAAGTGGCCGATATTTACGCGCCGTTGGCGCATCGTTTAGGCATTGGTCATATCAAGTGGGAGCTGGAAGACTTATCCTTTCGCTACCTTGAGCCTGATGACTATATGCATATTGCTAAGCTGTTAGATGAGAAGCGCTTGGATCGACAGGGCTATATCGAGCGTGTTATCCAATTGTTGGACACTGAAGCTGGTGATGCGAGAATTGAAGCCGAAATAACGGGCCGGGCCAAACATATATACAGTATCTGGCGCAAAATGCAGCGTAAGGATATTGGCTTTTCTCAGGTTTATGATATTCGCGCGGTGCGAGTACTGGTGCCCACGGTCAGAGATTGTTACACCATGCTGGGCATAGTGCACAATTTGTGGCGTTTAATTCCCAATGAATTTGATGATTATATAGCCTCTCCGAAAGAGAACGGCTATCGTTCTTTGCACACAGCGGTTATTGGCCCTCATCGTAAAATACTGGAAGTACAAATACGCACCCATGCCATGCACGAGGAGGCGGAGTTCGGTGTTTGCGCCCATTGGAAGTATAAGGGTACTGATGATGGTGATGAGCAGGATAGCTACGAGGCCAAAATTGCTTGGTTGCGCCAGGTTTTGGAATGGCAAGAGGAGCTTGGCAGCCACACATTAGAAGACGATTTAAAAGCGGGTATAGAGCAAGATCGTATCTACGTCTTTACCCCCGATGGCCACGTGATTGATTTGCCTCCAGGGGCAACGGTATTAGACTTTGCTTATCGTATTCATACCGATGTAGGGCACCGCTGCTGCGGGGCCAAGGTCAATGGTCGTATCGTGCCGCTAAATCACACGGTTGATACCGGTAATCAAATTGAAGTATTAACCGGCAAGCGTGAATCACCCAGCCGAGATTGGCTTGCTCCAGCATTAGGGTATTTAAATACCGGTCGGGCTCGGGCTAAAGTACAGGCGTGGTTTAAATTGCAGGCTAGAGATCAGCACCTGGCCTCTGGGCGTGCCTTGCTGGATAAAGAGTTTAGAAGTCTAGCGCTAGAGAATTTGGATTTTGATGATTTAGCCAAAAAGTTAAACCTGAAAAGTTTGGAAAACCTCTACGTCGCGGTGGGTGCCAGCGATATTGGCGTTGGCCAAGTGCTCAGTGCGGCGCAAAAATTACTCGGCCATACCGCGCCACAGCATCCGACGCCGCTAGTAGGGCGGGCGTCACAGCAGTTTGGTAATAACGATGTCTATATTGACGGAGTGGGTAATTTAATGACCCAGTTCGCTGGCTGCTGTCATCCGGTGCCGGGGGATGCTATTGCTGGTTATATCACAATGGGGCGGGGGGTATCGATTCATCGGCAAGACTGCAGTAATTTACTCCAGCGTCAGCTAGAAGAACCTGAGCGCATTATCGAAGTATCTTGGTCGCGAGCCCCCAAGGATGTCTATACAGTGGATATTGTGGTTAAAGCTTTTGACCGTCATGGTTTGCTCAAAGATATTACCGCTTTGCTGGATGTAGAACGGATCAATATTACCTCAATGCGGACTCTGTCGGATAAACAGCAAAACACGGTGGATATGGGTTTTGAAATTGAAATTCATAGCTTTGGCGAACTCAGCCGGGTATTGCAAAGGCTCAATCGCTTGGCTAATGTCGAGTCGGCCAGCCGCCAGACTGTGACCTAAAAACGTAGCATTAAATAATAACGAAATAATTGTATGAGCGAACTTCCCACCGCCGCTGAGGCAATCGACCAACTGCTCGCAGTAATGGCCGCACTCCGAGATCCTGAGGATGGCTGTCCCTGGGATCTAAAACAAAGCTACCACAGCATTGTGCCCCACACTCTAGAGGAAGCCTACGAGGTTGCAGACACCATCGAGCGAGGCGATTTTAACCACCTTAAAGAAGAGTTGGGTGATCTGTTGTTCCAAGTGGTTTTCTATGCTCGTTTGGCGCAGGAGGAAGGGCGTTTTGATTTTGCCGATGTCAGTGCTGCGATGGCCGCCAAACTGATCAAGCGTCATCCGCATGTGTTCGGCTCCAGCAATAATTCCAATGAAGAGCAGATCAAGAAAAACTGGGAGGCCGGTAAAGCCCAGGAGCGTAAAGCCAAAGGGCAGGGCCAAGCGCTGGCTGACATACCGCTAGCACTGCCAGCATTAAGCCGGGCTCAAAAACTGAGTAAACGTGCCGCCAGGGTCGGCTTTGACTGGCCTGAATCCGAGCAAATTTGGCGTAAACTCGAAGAGGAGAGCGACGAGCTCAAGCAGGCCATCGCCAATCAAGACAAGCCCAATATCGAAGAGGAATTGGGTGATATGTTGTTTGTTATGGTTAATCTTGGTCGTCATTTGGGTGTCGATGCTGAGACCGCCTTGCGTAAGTCAAGTACAAAATTCGAACAGAGGTTCGGCCATGTTGAAGCTCAAGTGCAACAATCCAGCCGGGATTGGGATGAGTATAAATTGACCGAGCTAGACAATTTTTGGCGTGAAGCTAAGGAATTGGAAAAGTCTCAATAGTGGTCCGCGGTCTGCAAAACTCAGGCTCGACTAATGTACAATTAAGTTCAAAGTTAATGGCGTTTATAATGTTTGCCATATGTCGTCCAGTTCCACACTTGTGATTGGCATGGGCAAAGTGTATTGTATCGGCCCTCTCGCCCAGCTATTGCTCAGGTTTTGAACAGGTATAAGTGTTCAGCCACTGTAGGCAAGTCTAGGGCTACAGAATTATTCATTTTAATAGGAGAAATCCGTAATGCGTGTCATTTTATTAGGCGCGCCTGGTGCCGGTAAGGGTACCCAGGCTCAATTCATTATGGAAAAGTACGGCATTCCACAAATATCTACCGGCGATATGTTACGCGCTGCCGTCAAGGCAGGAAGTGACTTAGGTCTTAAAGTAAAAGACATTATGAATTCCGGTGGTTTGGTTTCAGACGATTTAATCATCGCCCTGGTGAACGAGCGAATTACTCAAGACGATTGCAGCAATGGTTTTTTGTTTGACGGTTTCCCTCGTACTATCCCGCAAGCCGAAGCCTTGTTGGAGTCTGGTGTCGAAATCGATCACGTTATTGAAATTGACGTTGAAGATGAAGAAATTGTCGCCCGTCTAAGTGGTCGCCGTGTCCATGAGGCCTCTGGTCGGATCTACCACATCCTTCATAACGCCCCTAAAGTGGCCGGTAAGGATGATGAAACCGGGGACGATCTGATACAGCGTCCCGATGATCAAGAAGCGACAGTACGCAAGCGCTTAGATGTCTACCATGAGCAAACCAAACCATTGGTGGGTTTTTACGGTGATATGGCTGCTGCGGGTAAAGTTACTACTAAATATAATCGGGTAGCCGGTGTTGGTTCAATGACTGATATTAAAGCCAAGGTATTTGAAGTCCTGGCTTAAGCCCTGAACAAGCTTTGCAGAAAGCCCGTTTGTGAAAGCAAGCGGGCTTTTTTTTGTTTATACTGGCGTTTTTTTCGGTGGGGCTAGAGATCTAATGACAGCGGCAAAAAAAGCGGTATTACTGGTCAATTTAGGCACTCCCGAGCAGCCTACTGCCAGTGGCGTGCGTCGTTTTCTTAAAGAATTTTTAAGTGATCGGCGAGTCGTTGAAATTCCACGACTAGTCTGGTGGCCGATCCTGCATGGCTTTATTTTGCCTTTTCGGCCTAAACGAGTTGCTCAGGCTTATCAGTCGGTATGGATGGCGGAAGGTTCGCCGTTACGAGTTATAACCGAGCAGCAGTGCCAAGCGTTAGCGCAGTCGCTAGTGCAAACCTCACCTGAAAACGCCCCCTTAGTGCGTTATGCCATGAGCTATGGCAAGCCAAGTATTGCTGAGCAATTAAAAACTCTACAATCACAGGGTGTTGAAAAAATAGCGCTTATTCCGCTTTTCCCGCAATATTCCGCTACCACCACAGCAGCCGTTACAGACCAGTTGGCGAAATGGCAGCTGCAGCAGCGTGATATTGCCGATGTGCGTATTTGCAAATCGTATTTTCAGCGCCGCCGTTATACTCAGGCCTTGGCTGATTCTGTTCGTCAACATTGGCGAAACAGCGGCCAAGCAGAAAAGTTATTGATCTCTTTCCATGGTATCCCTAAGCGCTGCATCGATTTGGGGGACCCTTATTTACAACATTGCCAAGCCACCGCCGAAAATTTGGCTCAGGCTTTAGGGCTAAGCTCGGATCAATGGAGTATCAGTTTTCAATCACGCCTGGGACGGGCGGAATGGCTGCAACCCTATACTAATGAGCTTATTGCTGCTTGGGCCGGTCAAGGAATTAATAGTATCGACGCGATTTGCCCAGCTTTTTCGGCGGATTGCCTTGAAACCTTGGAAGAGATAGCGGTTGAAGCCGCCCAGGAGTTTAAGGCGGCAGGCGGGGAAAGTTTTTCTTATATACCTTGCCTAAATGCTGGGCCGGATCAGGTTGCACTGCTTCAAGAGATCACTCAAGAGCTTCTGTCATTTTAATAAATGGGCTTGCTATAATTTATTGCCAAGCCATAAAAGAAGACTTTTAATGAGCTCAAATTTACTTTGAGCATTTGGTATTTAGCAAGTTATCAGTAGCTTAGATGAATTATATAAAGTAATTTGTTTAAAAAATAATTGGATTGATGAAAAATTATGCTATGGTTGCATTAGCTGTTTATTAAAACCAATAAAAAACAGTACCGCTCAGGCTCTAATCAAGGAGAAATTTATGGCCAAGCTTGCGAAAAAATCTAAGGCAGTAAAATCTAAGGCAGTAAAACCCAAATCTGTAAAAGCCGTAAAACCTTCATCCGCTCTTGATAAACCCCAGCAAGCTTTAGATAGCTTGCTTAAAGACCTGGGCGCCCAAGCAAAAGTTGTTACCGCGGCGAGAAAAAAATCCGCAGCGGCCAAAAAGAAAGCGGTTAAGAGTAAAAAGGCTGGCGATAAGCGTATTGCGAAAGCAGCGGCTGCCGCAGCTAGTAAAGCAGGTCTAAAGTCAAAATCCATTCGTACCAAGCTATCTGCCGCCAAGCAAAAGCTGGCAGCGGTTAAAAAGGTAGAGGCGGTTAAGGCCTCGAAGGCTGATGCAGCCGCCAAAGTGGCGGATATGGAATCAAGCTTGGCTAAAAGCGCCGATACTGAGTTGGCGAAAGCGGTTTCAGCTTTCGGTGCTAAGTGGGCCAAGAAGCGCAAAGCCTCTGATGCCAAAAAGGTAAAAGCTCTAGCCAAGAAGCTGGCGGCAAAGTTATCTGCTGCGGCCAAAAAACAGGCGGCTAAAGATAAGAAAGCGAACGCTATGGCTGCCGCCAAGGCTAAGTTAGCGGCGAGAAAAGCAGCGTTAAAGGATAAAACTGCCGCTAAGAAAGCTGCGGCAAAGGAAAAGGCAGCGGCTAAAAAATCAGCGGCTAAGGCAAAAGCGGCTGCTAAGAAGGCTAAAGCCAAAGCTAAGCCCAAAGCCAAAGCTAAGCCCAAAGCTAAAGCTAAGCCAAAAGCCAAAGCTAAGCCAAAAGCCAAAGCTAAGCCCAAAGCCAAAGCTAAGCCCAAAGCCAAAGCTAAGCCAAAAGCCAAAGCTAAGCCAAAAGCCAAAGCTAAGAAAAAGTAAAATTTCCCCCAGCGGGCCTTCTGGCCCGCTAATTCTTTCCTCGGTATTGTAAAATTTCCTTTGGCAATCCGCCAACTTCTGCCAAAATAGCGATTTTTGAATCGCACATATGGCCAGTATCCTCGCTCTAGACACTTCTTCAGATTATTGCTCGGTAGCCCTTTTTTATGAGGGGAGGCTGGATGAAATCAAAAAGCAGGCTCCCAGGCAACATACCGAGCTACTATTACCCATGGTGGACGAGTTGTTGGCTCGTAACGGCTTGCTGCTTAATGATCTTGATGCCATCGCGTTCGGTCGTGGGCCTGGCTCATTTACCGGACTAAGAATTTGCTTTGCAACCGTTCAAGGCTTGGCTTTTGGCGCCAACCTACCTGTAATTGCCGTTTCTACTTTGCAGGCCATGGCCCTTGCCGCCTGCCAGCAGTTTAATATTGTTAATGGCGTAGTTGCGCCGATGTTGGATGCGCGCATGGGGCAGGTATATTGGGGCCTGTACGAGGCGAATGATTTATCCTCAGAACTTACGGCCGACAGCTTAAATTACCCGCTCGATTGCGTCGATCTTTTAAAAGAGCAGGCGTCACTTATCGCCGTGGGACCAGGTTGGCATTATGCTGAATTTGGCGAACAGGGTTTGGTTAAACCTAGCCAGGAAGGCGCGCTAATCGAGCCCTGGGCGGGTCAAATTGCCCAGCTTGCCAGTAATATAGAGGTACAGCACTGGCAGGATGTTCGAGCGGTGCAGCCGGTGTATTTGCGAGACGAAGTGAGCTGGGTGAAACGCCAGCGTATTCGCCAACAACCATAGCCTGCATTATTATTTATCTTTAGGGGAACACAGTGGATTGGTTGCAAGCGGTATTTTTGGCGGTTATTCAAGGCTTGACTGAATTTTTACCAATATCCAGTTCTGCTCATTTAATTTTACCAAAAGAAGTCTTTGGCTGGCCTGATCAAGGCTTGGCGTTTGATGTGGCGGTTCATGTGGGTTCTCTGCTCGCTATCGTTGCTTATTTTCGACGTCAGTTGATGGATATGACGGCGGGCTGTGTTCAGAGCCTAGGACAAAGGCAACTAAACGAGCATAGCCAACTGGTTTTGTATCTGGCCTTGGCGACAGTCCCGGCGGGTTTGGCTGGCTTGGCCTTCAATGACTTTATCAGCACTCATTTTCGCTCAGCGCTGGTGATCGCCTGCTCTACCTTTATTTTTGGTTTGGCGTTATGGTGGTCTGATCATGCCGGTCAGCGCGAAAAAGTTATTTTGGATATGACTTGGCGGCTGGCGCTACTTATTGGCTTGGCTCAGGCCTTGGCCTTGGTTCCTGGTACGTCGCGTTCGGGCATTACAATAACAGCCGCCTTATTTTTGGGTTTCCGCCGAGATAGCGCTGCTCGATTTTCTTTTTTAATGGCCATTCCCATTATCACTTTAAGTGGTGGCTACAAAGCCCTTGAATTACTAAAAATGGCTGCGCCCCAGTGGGATGTGATCGCGCTAGGGACGTTACTTTCCGCCCTCAGTGCCTATGCCTGCATTTATTGGTTTATGGCAGCGATCGAGCGCATAGGCATGCTGCCTTTTGTTATTTACCGAATTTTGCTGGCGCTGGCATTGTTGCTTTGGGTAGTTTGAAGCGGTTGGCGTCAGTGTAATACTGATTTTAGTCTTTTTCCCCGCCGCTGAGCTATGCTTTAACGTGAGCTGAGCTGTACATTACAGCCTAGCGACAGAGACTGTTAGGTGAGCAATTGTTGAGGAGTTTACTATGCACCAGAAAGTAGCTTTTTTAGGTTTGGGCGTTATGGGTTACCCCATGGCAGGACATTTACAAACCAGTGGTTGTCAGGTGACGGTATACAACCGCACCAAGGCCAAGGCCGAACAATGGCACCGAAAATTTGGTGGGCCGGTTGCGGATACCCCACGCGAAGCGGTCGAGGGGGCCGAAATTGTATTTGCCTGTGTTGGTGATGATGCCGATGTACGTCAAATTTGCCTGGGTGACGATGGGGCTTTTGCCGGAATGAAGCCCGGTACCGTTTTTGTTGATCACACCACGGCGTCGGCGGAATTAGCGCGGGAAATGTATAAAGAGGCGAGGCAGCGGGATCTGCAATTTATGGATGCGCCAGTTTCCGGAGGGCAGGCGGGAGCGGATAGTGGCTCGCTAACCGTTATGGTAGGTGGTGATTTGTCCGTGTTCAATCATGTTAATCCGACGATTGATCACTATTCCCGTTCATGTAAATTATTGGGCCCAGCGGGTTCCGGCCAGCTCTGTAAAATGGTTAACCAGATATGTATTGCAGGTTTGGTGCAGGGCTTGTCGGAAGGGTTGCACTTCGCAGAAAAAGTGGGCCTCGATCCGCATCAGGTGGTGGACGTGATCTCCAAAGGTGCCGCCCAGTCATGGCAGATGGAAAATCGCTATCGTACTATGCTTAATAATGATTATGACCATGGTTTTGCGGTTGACTGGATGCGAAAAGATTTAGGTATTGTATTAAGCGAGGCTTCCCAGCAAGATGTGAGTTTGCCGGTAACGGCTTTGGTTGACCAATTTTACGGTGACGTACAAAATCTCGGTGGTGGACGCTGGGATACTTCGAGTCTGTTGGCCCGGTTAAAATCTCTCGAGTCGCGAAATAAATAATTTACTAAGAATAGCGACGCGAATGAGCGTCACGAACAAGGCGTAAAGAATGACTGATGTACCTGGCACACTGTCTGAAACTGATTTTATTGAGCAGTGTTTAGACTTTTTAAATAAAGCCACTACGCCGTTTCATGCGGTAGAGGCAATGTGCCAACGCTTGTTGGCAGAAGGGTTTCAAGCCTTAAGTGAAAGCGAGGTATGGCAGCTAGAGCAGGGCGGCAAGTATTTTGTTTGCCGCAATGAGTCGTCCATCATAGCTTTTATTCATGGCCGTCAAGACCCAAGTCAATGTGGCTTACGCATGATAGGCGCGCATACCGACAGTCCTTGTTTGAAAGTTAAGCCGCAGCCTGAATTAAATCAGCAGGGCTATTGTCAGCTCGGGGTCGAAGTTTATGGCGGGGTATTGTTAAACCCTTGGTTTGACCGAGACCTATCCTTGGCAGGCCGAGTTAGCTACTTAGATAGCGAGTCTCGGCTGCAGTCAGCATTGCTCGATTTTAAGCGCCCGGTGGCAACCATCCCCAGCCTTGCCATACACCTAGACCGCGGAGTTAACGAGAAACGCAGTATTAACGCGCAGACCGACATCCCGCCTATTTTGTGTTTGGGTGAGGATAAAATGGATTTTCGCCAGTTATTGGCGCAAGAGCTAAAAAATCAAAGCCCACAACTCGATATCGCCGAAGTCCTAGATTATGAAATCAGCTGCTACGATACTCAGCCGGCCGCGCTGATAGGACTGGAAAAAGAATTTTTGGCCAGTGCGCGGCTGGATAATTTAATTAGTTGCTATATCGGTTTGCAGTCTATGTTATCGGCCGACTCAGAGCAGAGTTGTATGTTGGTTTGTAATGATCACGAGGAAGTTGGCAGCGCCTCTGCCTGTGGCGCGCAAGGGCCGATGTTAGCCTCGGTGTTGGAGCGAATATGGCCCGCCGCAGAGCAACGGTTTTGCCTTATCGATCGCAGCTTGATGATTTCAGCCGATAATGCCCATGGTATTCATCCCAATTTTTCCAGCCGCCATGATGCCAAGCACGGGCCGTTATTAAACGCCGGGCCGGTAATTAAGGTCAATAGCAATCAACGTTATGCCACTAATAGTGAAACTTCGGCAATTTTTCGCCAATTAAGTCAGCAAGCGAATGAATCGGTGCAAACCTTTGTGACCCGCACAGATATGGGTTGCGGCAGTACGATTGGCCCGATCACGGCGACGGAAATCGGAGTTAGGACGCTTGATGTGGGAGTGCCCAGTTTTGCTATGCATTCGATTCGAGAATTAGCAGGTCGTCGGGACTGTTACTCTCTTTATCGGATTTTTAATGGATTTTTTAAGCAGCAAACGGTATAACAGGCATTTGGCGTCTTAATTAACGCGCCAAATGTCCAGGGAGGCTAGGCCGCATGGAAAGATGCGTTGTAACTGTAAATAGCCGAGGTATAAATTTGTCTCGGCCTGGCCAGGCTTAGTTTGACACCATGATAAACATTGTAAATCTAAAACACTTCTCTCCTTTTGACAGTCTTTCTGATGAATACCTACATCGTGCATTAAGCAAAGCCCAGTTACGTGTTTACAATAAGGGCGAGATCATATTTCAGCGGGGTAAGCCGCAGCTCGATAACTTTTACCTGTTTAAGGGTATTGTCGAGCTGGAAGCCGCCGATCAATCTCGTGGCAGTATCAACCACGCCAGTAATCGCGCCAAAAGAGCATTAAATACTACCCAGCCCAGCCGAATTTCGGTACGAGCAAAAACCGAAGTGATGGTTTTTGCTATTGAGCGAGATTTTGTTGATCTGGTGATGGCTTGGAGCGAAACCTCGGTAATTGAACCGCTGGCGCCAGCAAATAGTATTGTTGTTAATGATGAACATTCTGATTGGATGAGCGTATTGCTAAGTTCACCACTATTTGCGCGCGTCCCCCCCGGAAATATTCAAACCTTATTCCAACGTTTTATTCCCCGCATTGTTATTGAAGGGGAGGATGTTGTACGTCTCGGCAGCAGCGGTGATTTTTTCTATGTGGTCAAAGCCGGCGTGGCCGAGGTGCTTGATGCCGAGGGCCGTTGCCAGGCGGTACTAAAAGCCGGTGATTATTTTGGCGAAGAGGCCTTGATTGGCGATACTACTCGCAATGCCACTGTGCGTATGAGAGGCGAGGGTGAGTTGATGTGCTTAGGTAAGGAGAGTTTTAACGAATTGCTGCATCAGCCGGTGGTTGATTATTTAACCCTCGATGAGTACTTTAATCTGTTTAAAAGTACCCAGCCGGCGCGAATTATAGATGTTCGCTTAGCGACCGAGTACGAGCAGGAGCGCCTACCAGATTCTGTCAATATGCCCCTGGCTACCTTGCGCCAGCAATTGCTGCAATTGGATAAAACGCAGAGTTATATCATCAGTGATTCGGCCGGTCGTCGAGCGGAAGTGGCGGTGCAGCTTATGGTGCAAGCCGGTCTAAATGTAAAAATGTTGAGCAGTGCTGATATCACCGAGGTAGAACTCTAAAACTTGGCGATTAAATTCAGTGTCTAAATCACCCAGGGTCTTATTATTATCCGCCTACGATGCGGACAGTCATGTTTATTGGCGCCGTGGTTTAGAGCGCTATTTTGCCCAATGGCACTGGACGGTATTGACCTTACCGGCACGGTATTTTAGCTGGCGTGTAAGAGGTAACAGTTTAAGTTGGGCCTACCAACAGCGTGAAGTATTGGAGCGCGAATATGATCTGTTGATTGTAACCTCCATGTGCGACCTTTCAGCGTTACGGGGCTTTGTACCTAAACTAGCAAAGTTACCAAGTTTGGTTTACTTTCATGAAAATCAATTTTCCTATCCCCAGAGTCAGCGCCAGACTCACAGCGTCGAGCCCCAGCTTGGTAGTATTTACACTGCTTTATGCGGTTCCCAAATTGTTTTTAACTCGCACTACAACCGCGATAGTTTTTTTGCTGGGGTTAAAGCCCTGTTAAAAAAGTTACCCGATCAGGTGCCGGCTGGAGTTATTGAAATACTACAGCAAAAAACTTGTGTTTTGGCTGTGCCGCTGCAGGCTTCACTGCCGCCAAGTCAAAAATGGCTGGAGCGAGACTTGTGGCCGAATAATGGTGCTGGGGTAGTTCGACCGATTAGATTGTTATGGGCGGCTCGCTGGGAATACGACAAGGGCCCGGAGCGGCTATTGGCGCTTTTACGCGAGTTGGTGGCCCGCGGAGAAAACTTTCAGCTGTGTTTATTGGGCCAGCGTTTTCGTCAGAGCCCGCCAGAGTTTGAGCAAATTAAGCGAGAGTTTCCCCAGCAGCTGGTGCAATGGGGTTATGAGGATGATGCGGATAAATACTGCGCTTGGTTGTACAGTGCCGACTTAATGATTTCTACCGCTATGCATGAGTTTCAGGGTATTGCGGTCCAAGAGGCAATCCAAGCGGCTTGTTTACCGGTATTGCCCGATCGAGAAGTCTACGCGGAGCTGGTGCCGAAGAAATATCTCTATTCGAGTTGTTTGAGCGATGTTAATCAAGAGGCCAAAGCGGCAGCGGATCTCATTCGTCACTTGGTGCTTGACCCCGGGCCGTCAGTGCTCAAATCACCGCCCGGTTGGCAGGAGCTTGGGCCCAAATATCAGGCTCTGTGCTTGGGTCTTATTACGACTGGCTAGCCGGCCGGCAGCCATCAATATCAAGCTCAACATTGTTTGGGCATGGCTTTTACCGCTTAGGCGGGTATCATAGCGATCGGTCAATATTTTGCCTAATTAGGCGTAAAGCAAGAGATTATTTTATGAGCAGCGGTGACAAGACGCGGATATTAACGGGCATTACCACATCGGGGACGCCGCATATTGGTAACTATGTCGGTGCTATCCGCCCGGCGATCGAAGCCAGTAAAAATAAGGACAATTTGTCTTTTTACTTTTTGGCGGATTATCACGCGCTAATCAAATGCCAGGACCCTAAAGCGGTTCACCAATCTACCCAGGAAATTGCCGCCAGTTGGTTGGCTTTGGGGTTAGAGCCTGAAGAAGTAGTGTTTTATCGGCAGTCGGATATCCCACAAATTCCCGAATTAAGCTGGATGCTTAGTTGCGTTTGTGCCAAGGGCTTAATGAACCGAGCCCATGCTTACAAGGCCGCGGTTGACGCCAACCAGGCTAACAACGAAGACTCAGATTTTGCTATTAGTATGGGTTTATTTAGTTATCCGGTACTGATGGCGGCTGATATTTTGATGTTTAATGCCAACAAGGTGCCCGTCGGCAAGGACCAAATTCAGCATGTAGAAATGGCCCGCGATATGGCGCAGCGCTTTAATCATTTGTTTGCCAGTAAAAAACAGCCTTTGCTGACTTTGCCTGAGTATCAGGTTGATGCCTACGTGGCAGTGCTGCAGGGTTTGGATGGCCGTAAAATGAGCAAGAGTTATGGTAACACCATCCCCTTATTTCTTGGCGAAAAGCAGCTGCGTAAACATATCAATAAAATTAAAACTAATTTGTTAGAGCCCGGTGAGCCGAAAGACCCAGACACTTCAACGGTATTTCAAATTTGGCAGGCTTTTGCCAGCCCAGAGCAGTTGACTGAAATGCGTCAGGCTTTTGCCGATGGCATTGCCTGGGGTGAAGCTAAAAAGCAGCTGTTTGAATTAATTAATGGCGAAATTGGCGAGGCCCGTGAGCGCTATAACGAGTTAATGACCCAGCCCGCCTATATCGAAGATGTGCTGCAGGCCGGTGGCGCTAAAGCCCGTCAATACAGCGAGCCGCTGATGGCAAAAATTCGCGCTTCGATGGGTATTCATAAGCTCGGCTGATCTGCTTAAACTCGTTGTTTGGCCTGATTCACCTAACTGACTTCGGGCCACTTTTGGCCCGGTTTATTGTTATTTAGATCTGGCTACAGGACGTAGGTAAGGGGCGATAGCAGGAGCGGTAGCTTTGCCTACAGGACGTAGGTAAGGGGCGATAGCAGGAGCGGTAGCTTTGCCACGAAGCAGTAAGTATTTTGATCCTTTCCCGGCCTAGCTCTGGCGTTTTATTTTCCAGACACGTCCTTCGACAATCTCAGGAGGAGCGGGTTATGGGGCTTCACGTCGACTCCTGTCTCCTAGAGTCTGGAAAACAAAACCCCAGATCCATGCCTGCATTGCGGAGTGTTTAGATTGTGCCTTCAGCTAATGGGCTCCCACAAAGCTAGGGTCGGCGGGGTGATTCGTATTGCTGTCCGTCGCACGCAGTTCAGTGTTGGCGGCGGCAGAACTCGCTACGTCGCTCAAGCAGTCCTCGCCTAAAAACGCCGCCAACACTGATTCAAAAAATTCGCCGCTCATCTTGAGTTTGTCGAAGGAGCCCCGATTGGCTGTAATACCAGCCACCCCGCCAGCCTTCGCATTGTGGTGCTCTATGTTTAGGCGCCGATTTGAAAAGGCAATTTAAAAACTAGATGCTGGAAACTAGCGTGATGCAGGCTTAGATTTGGGGTTTTGTTTTCCAGGCTCTGTGAGGCATGGATGCCGAGCGGAAGCCTCCAGGGACGGATTTACGGCGTGTCTGGAAAATAAAACGCCAGAGCTAAGCCGGGATAGAATTTAGGGCCTTAAGGAAAGTGCTACTAACCGGGGTGGCCAGACCTGAGCCTGCATTGCGCCGGTGGCTGAGTCTTTGGGTTCCAATGTAATTATTTATAATCCGCAGAGGTGGATCTGACGGCCCGATTTGAAGCTATTCATCTTAACCCCCTAAGCTAAATCAACCCTGTCGTTAAAGTGGGTACAGTTCTTGCGTTATGCCTTGCATACTCGTTTTGACGTCAAAAAAACAACTATGCAGTTACCCAGTTTTGCGCAGATAAAATCTCTCCCCGGCCAATTTGACCGGCGCTCCTTCTTGAGTCAGTTGCAGGTTCTAAGCAAGGGCAACTTGGGTGTCCCCATTCTGCTGCTAATGATGCTGGGCATGATGATTCTGCCGGTGCCGGCATTTCTGTTGGATTTGTTTTTCTCCTTTAATATTGCACTCGCCATCGTCGTTTTGCTGGTGGGAATTTACTCGGTGCGGCCACTGGATTTCGCGGTTTTCCCGACTATATTGTTGGTCGCCACCTTAATGCGGCTGTCGCTGAATGTGGCTTCAACCCGGGTGGTATTACTGGAAGGCCACAACGGCGGAGACGCTGCCGGTAAGGTGATTCAGGCATTTGGTGAAGTGGTTATCGGCGGTAACTACGCCGTAGGTTTGATTATCTTTATCATATTAATGATCATCAACTTTGTGGTGGTTACCAAGGGTGCCGGGCGAATTTCTGAGGTGAGCGCACGATTTACCTTGGACGCCATGCCCGGTAAGCAGATGGCAATTGATGCCGATCTAAATGCCGGTCTGATTGATCAGGATGAAGCCAAGCAGCGCCGTGAAGATGTTGCCGCCGAGGCTGATTTTTACGGCGCCATGGACGGTGCGTCAAAATTTGTGCGGGGTGACGCCGTCGCCGGAATGTTGATTTTGGTGCTCAATGTAGTGGGCGGTTTGATTGTTGGCATGGTGCAGCACGAGCTGACCTTTGCCGATGCCGGCGAAAAATATGTACTGCTCACCATTGGCGATGGCCTGGTCGCACAAATTCCGTCCTTATTACTGTCGACCTCGGCCGCCATTATGGTAACTCGGGTCAACAGTGACGAGGGCATGGGCGCCCAGGTGATGGGGCAGATGTTTGACTCCCCTAAGGCTTTAGGGGTAGCGGCGGCAATCTTGTTCTTAATGGGCTCCATACCGGGCATGCCTCACTTTTCGTTTTTGAGTTTGGCGACGGTGGCTGGCGGTATCGCCTGGTATATTCATTATAACAACACGAAAGCCGAGGTGGCGGAGGCACCAGCCGGTAGCAATAACAAGAGTCGCAGCAGCGCCAGCTCGGGCGAGCTGGTGCCGGTAGGCCAGGCTGCTGGTGCGGATCCGACCATGCCTGACCCCAGTGCGGAAATTGACTGGACCGATGTTATGCCGGTTGATGTCATTGGACTAGAAGTTGGTTACCGCCTAATTCCCTTAGTGGACCAAAATCAAGGTGGCGAGCTGCTGGGACGAATTAAGGGCGTGCGGCGCAAACTATCTCAAGATGTTGGCTTTCTCATCCCTTCGGTGCACATCCGTGATAATTTGGATCTGGGCCCCAATGCCTATCGTATCTCCTTGATGGGAGTGACCCTGGGTGAGGCCGATATTTACCCAGAGTCCTTTATGGCGATTAATCCCGGTCAGGTATTTGGCAAGCTGGAGGGCGTGGCCACCCAGGACCCGGCCTTTGGCTTGGACGCCGTATGGGTTGATGCCAATCAAAAAGATCATGCCCAGACCCTGGGTTACACCGTGGTCGACGCCAGCACTGTTATCGCTACCCATATCAACCAAATTTTACAAAAGCACGCCTACGAGCTATTGGGTCATGAAGACGTGCAAAAATTATTGGATATTCTCGCTGAAAAATCACCCAAACTTGCCGAGGAGTTGGTCCCCAATACAGTCAGCCTTAATATGTTGCTTAAAGTGATGCAGTCCCTCTTGAAAGAAGGTGTGTCGATACGGGATACCCGCAGTATTGCCGAAGCGCTGTCGGCGAATGCGGATAAGAGTCAAGATCCCGTCGCTCTGGTAGCGGCGGCGCGAGTGGCGCTGGCTCGGCAAATCGTCCAGGGCCTTGTGGGCACGGCGCCAGAGCTGCCTGTGATGACCTTAGACCCACAGTTGGAACAACTATTGCTTAACTCAGTACAGCAGGCTCAAAAAGCTGGCGTTGATGACGGCGCCTATATTGAGCCAAGTTTGGCCGAACGCTTGCAGCAATCCATTGTTAACGGTGCGCAGCAGCAAGAGCTAGCGGGTAAACCCATCATCCTATTAGTCGCCGCACCGCTGCGAGAATTGATGGCTAAGTTTAATCGCTACGCAGTTCCGGATATGAAGGTATTGGCTTATACCGAAATCCCGGACAACAAGCAGGTCACTATTGAAATGAGCATCGTTGTTGATGCCGGTTGATAAGGAAGGAGAATAAAATGCAAGTTAAGCGTTTTGTTGCAGCAGACATGAGAAGAGCTTTGGAACTGGTCCGATTGGAACTGGGAGCTGACGCTGTAATTCTTTCCAATCATCGAACGGCTAAGGGTGTAGAAGTCATGGCGTCGTTGGAGTTGCCGGCAACCCCCGCACTAAGTGAACAGAGCCAGAATCACTTGTCTGCCTCACCAGCGGGGCAGTATGATTTGCCCATGGCCAGTGATCAAGCCTGGCAGCAGCAGGAAAATTCAGTAGATTTAGCCGAGCAGCTGCACAGTGCCGGGGCCAGAGACTCGAGCCAAGAATTTAAGCCCAGCAATCACCGCGGCCAGGCATCAGGTAAAACCCGTTCAGAATTGGCCCAGGAATTGGCCAATGCAAGGGAGCGAATGCTGGCTAATGAGCCGCAGCCATATGCCGCAAAACCCGCCACCACTGCGGCCAAGCCGCAATTCAACCAAGCACTTCGCGCCGGCTCAGCCCAGTCAAGAAAGCCCGCTGTCAGCCCCGCGCAGAAGCCACGTGCGATGGAATTTGATGATCAGATGAAGGTAATGATGTCTGAGCTTGATGATATGCGCAGCTTGTTGGAGGAGCAGATAATTAAAACTGCGCAGCAGGATGAAGTGACTCCCTTGCAGTCAACCTTGGCTAGCCGTTTAAAACGTATGGGCTTAAGCGACAATATAGTTGAGAAGCTGCAAGTGCGCACCAAAGCCAACGGTAAATTCAATGAAGCTTGGCGCAATGCTATGACCGGTTTGTCCCAAGCTATTCCAGTATTATCAAAAGATGTTTGTGATCAGGGTGGCATTTTTGCGTTTGTCGGTCCCACCGGTGTCGGTAAAACGACCACCGTAGGCAAGCTTGCGGCCCGCTATGTAATGAAACATGGTGCTGACCAAGTGGCATTGATCACCACGGACACTTACCGCATAGCGGCCCACGATCAATTGCGCGCATTGGGTGCGATCTTAAAAATACCGGTTAAAGTGGTTACTGAAAACGACGATTTAAAGCAAGTGATTGATGGCTATTCAGATCGCTCGCTAGTGTTAATTGATACTGCGGGGTTTCGCCACGGTGACCCAATGTTGCATCAGCAGCTGCAATTAGTGCAGCAGCACGGCGAGGTTAAAAGCTATTTGGTTATGGCGGCTAATACTCAATGGCAAATGTTGAAAGCCTCAGCTCATGCTTATGCCGGCAATGGTTTAAATGGTGCGGTGCTAAGCAAGGTAGATGAAACCCTAGGTTTAGGTGATGCTTTAAGTGTCATTATTGAACATAACTTACCCCTGGCTTATTACACCAACGGACAGAATATTCCCGCGGATATTGGCGTTGCTCGTGGCCCCAACTTGGTCGCTAGGGCCGTTGAATTGCTCAAACAGCAGCATCAGCCGGCGGCGGCAAAAGAGCAGCACTTAGGCGCGTAAATAAAATATTTAGTCGTTGCGCTCGGCGTTTTAATGACATGAATTATTATTAATTTAATTGGCAATTAGAGGGGAAGGATTCGCAATCAGGGTCTATACTGAATCGAATCACTTTTAATTGCCTAAAGAGAACAGGAGTATTTACACCGATGAGTTATGGTCGACCTGTACAAGTGATCGCTGTGACTGGAGGTAAAGGTGGTGTGGGCAAGTCAAACATCTCCGTAAACCTTAGTATAGCGCTGGCCGAATTGCAGCGGCGTGTGGTATTACTCGATGCGGATCTGGGCCTTGCCAATGTTGACGTGCTGTTAGGCCTTAAAGCCAATCATACGCTTGCCGATGTGCTCTCCGGCGAGTGTACCCTAGCGGAAGTAATGGTACGTGGTCCTGCTGGTATCAATATCGTGCCGGCATCCTCCGGGGTGCAACAGATGGCGAGCCTGGGCCATCAGGAACACGCCGCACTCATTCACGCATTTAGCGAAATAGGCGACCAGATCGATGTCCTGGTTATTGATACTGCCGCCGGAATTTCCGATTCGGTGGTTAGTTTTGTCCGTGCGGCCAATGAAATTTTGGTGGTAGTCTGCGACGAGCCTTCATCCATTACCGATGCTTACGCTTTGATCAAACTACTAAACACCGAACACGGTATTTTCCGTTTTCGCGTAGTAGCCAATATGACTCGCACCAACCAAGAGGGCAGCAAGCTATTTACCAAGCTTAATGCAGTCTGTCAGCGCTTTTTGGATGTCTCTTTGGCTTACATCGGTCATATACCGTTTGATGAAAACGTCCGCAAAGCAGTGCAGAAACAAACCCCCTTGCTGGAGTACTCGCCGCGTTGCAAAGCCTCTCAGGCTTTGCGAACCCTGGCGCAAAAGGTTGACGAATTACCTCCACCTAGCCACGCCAGTGGTCATTTAGAGTTTTTTGTCGAAAGGCTACTCAATGTAGCGAATACAGGATCATAGGGCTATGGCCGTTACAGATAGCTTGGCAATGTATGGCGATTCGCAGCCTGGAGCTGCAACCATTAAAGTGGAAGAGCATGCCACCTTAGTAAAGCGTATTGCTCATCATATGATGGTAAGAATGCCTGCGTCGGTGCAAGTCGAAGATCTTATCCAGGCAGGTATGATTGGGTTGTTGGAAGCGTCAAAAAAATATGACGCCTCCCGCGGTGCCAGTTTTGAAACCTATGCCGGTATACGCATCCGTGGTGCCATTGTTGATGAAATGCGCAAAGGTGATTGGGTGCCGCGTTCGGTGCATCGTAATAATCGCCGAGTAAGTCAGGCCATTGCGACTATCGAGGCAAGGCAGGGGCGCGATGCCACTGATCATGAAATCGCTACTGAGCTCGAGATGAGTTTGGACGAATATTACAGCGTATTAAAAGATAATGCCTCGTCGCGCTTATTTAGCTATGAAGAAGCGTTTGGTGGCGAAGATGGCAAACCCAGTGCTGAGCAAGCCAGTATGGCCTTCTTGACCCCCCACGACAATATACAGCGTGAAGGTTTAAAACAGTCCTTGGCCAAGGCCATTGCCGATTTGCCCGAGCGTGAGCGAATGATATTAGCGCTGTACTATGACGAAGAGCTTAACTTGAAAGAAATTGGCCGTATCATTGGGGTGAGCGAATCCCGTGTCAGCCAGATTCACAGCCAGGCAACCGGCCGTTTACGCGCCCGCTTAAGTGATTGGCAGCGTTCAACTTAAAGGGTCAGAAAAAGTCCCGCATGCGATGTGAATTGCGTCTTTATAGCGTGGCACACAGCTAGTTTATTCAGTTTCAACCATCCTTCTTCAGTTCTAAGCCTAGGCTTAACATTTCCTGTGCAGCAAGGGCGCTGCACCCAAAAACTAGCCCGCTAGTATGCCTATTGTTGGGTATTCTCTTGTTGCTCGTTGTGTGTCTACGTTGCTACTTTGATCGGGCGGCGACACCTGGCGGGGTATTTTTAATCTGCTATCGATGTCATTTATTTGGCGTTATCGGGTTATGTTTTTTGTTTTCTTTGCTTCCGTCAAATTACCGTAAGCCGCTGAATTAAAACAAATTATCTTTTTCAAAAAACGGGTGATTTATAAATCAGCAGCTAAAATATTGCTAAAGTAATCTCACTTTTTACCAATAACTGTATTGAGTAATAAAAACTGACAAAAGCCCGCGCGGCGGCGAGCAGAATTAAAATTACCAACTATCATCAAATTATACGTACAACCGTTAAATTGACCCATGAGATGGGTCGCCTGGAGGTTAAATTGGACACAGAAATGAAAATCCTAATTGTTGACGACTTTTCAACAATGCGGCGGATTATCAAAAATCTATTGAGAGACTTGGGGTTCAACAATACCCAGGAAGCGGATGACGGTATGACAGCTCTGCCTATGCTCAAGACTGGGGGGTTCGATTTCTTAGTTACCGATTGGAATATGCCGGGCATGACGGGCATCGACCTGCTTAAAGCGGTACGCGCAGATGACAGCCTGAAAACGCTGCCAGTATTGATGGTAACGGCCGAAGCCAAGCGTGAACAGATAGTGGAGGCGGCTCAAGCCGGCGTTAATGGCTATGTGGTTAAGCCTTTCACCGCCGCAGTCCTTAAGGAAAAGATTGATAAAATCTTCGAGCGAGTTAACGGCTAATACCCAGGATTCCCAAAATGAATACACAGTATATACACGCACCCAGCAACGCATTTAACTGTGAGCTGCAAGAGTGTGCCAAGCTCCTGATCGAGAAATTACAGGATGATAAGTTCGAAGAAGCCGCTGATGTAATCAATGCCTTAACGGCTGCCCGTGATGGGCATTTGTTTCAATCCGTTGGGCGTTTAACCCGTGGCCTACACAATGCGATTGTTAACTTTCATGTTGACGAATCTCAGCACAGCCAACCCGCGCCGCTTGAAGGCACTGAAATTCAGGATGCCTCAGATCGCTTGCATTATGTCATTAAGATGACCCAGCAGGCCGCTGATAAAACCATGGATAGAGTTGAAGCGACCGCTCCCGTGGCGGATAGGCTAGGGCGAGAGTCGGCTGAGTTGCGTTCTGAATGGCTGCGAATAAAAAGCCGAGAGATGTCAGCGCAAGAGTTTAATCAACTGTATCCGCGCATGGATCTATTCCTTGGGCGTATGAGTGATGACGCCAATTTAATTAATTCCAACCTGCAAGGCATTATGATGGAGCAGGAGTACCAAGATTTAACCGGTCAAGTATTAAACCGGGTAATGAGTTTAATTGGTGATTTGGAATCAGACTTGGTTGAGTTGATCAAGGTAGCGTCACAAGTCGAAGATATTACCGGCATATCACCGGATGCTGAGGGCGAGGCTGTCGATAAGCGCGAGCAACAAGCATTAAATGGCCCGCAAATTAATCCCAATGCTAGCGACGGCGTCGCCAGTAATCAGGATGAAGTTGATGACCTATTATCCAGTTTAGGATTTTAAGGAGAAATATATGAGCTTTGGGGAAGACGAAGAGATACTCCAGGACTTTCTGGTTGAAGCCGGTGAGATTCTAGAGCTACTTTCTGAGCAGTTAGTAGACCTGGAACAAAGTCCCGATGACACCGAGTTGCTCAATGCAATTTTCCGTGGTTTTCATACCGTAAAAGGTGGTGCTGGGTTCTTGCAGATCGACCCCATGGTGGAGTGTTGCCATATAACCGAAAATCTGTTTGATATATTACGTAACGGCAAACGTAAAGTAAGCTCAGCCTTAATGGATGTGGTGTTGGAGGCCTTGGATGCGGTCAACACTCAGTTCGCAGAAATCAACAATGGCGATAAGCCCAGTGCAGCCAGCCCTGAACTGTTGCAGCGGTTGGCAGAATTCGCCACCGAAGAAACTGCGGCGGAGGCAGCCGCCCCAGCCGCTGTGCCCGAGGCAGTTGCCGAAGCGCTAGCGGAGCCGGCCGCCGCCGTGCCTGCCGCCGGTGATGACATTAGCGAGGCAGAGTTTGACGCCTTGCTCAACGAGCTTGACGGCGGACCTAAAAAGACATCAGCCGATGGCGCCGAGCTGGTCAGCGACTTTGTTAATTCCGATAACCCAGAAATTAGCGACGCAGAATTCGAAGCCTTATTGGATGGTTTGCATGGTGCCCCGGCCAAACCCGCGGAGCCTGCCGCAGTTGTTGCCGCCAAGCCTGGTGCTGGCGGTGACGAAATTACTGATGATGAATTTGACAACTTATTGGACCAGATTCATGGCAAAGGTCATGGCCCAACCGAAGTGGCTGCCGCTGAAAAGCCAGCGCCTAGCGCAGTCAGTAAGCCGGCGGCAGCAGTCGCGAAAAAACCAGCAGCCAAAGCTGAAGCTAAGCCAGCCGCCAAGGTTACCAATATAGCCAAGGCTAAAAAGCCCGCAGCGCCACAAAATAATGCGCCCCAGGGTGAGACGACGGTTCGTGTTGATACCACCCGGCTAGACGATATTATGAATATGGTTGGCGAGCTGGTGCTGGTGCGCAACCGTTTAGTTCGTTTGGGTGGTAAGGCGGCTGACGAGGCCCTTTCCAAGGCGGTGTCCAATCTGGATGTGGTTACTGCTGACTTACAAAGCTCGGTGATGAAAACCCGAATGCAGCCAATCAAAAAAGTGTTTGGCCGTTTTCCGCGAGTAGTACGCGACCTGGCCCGAAATTTAGGCAAGGAAATTAAGCTTGAGATGGTCGGTGAAGATACCGATTTGGATAAAAATTTAGTTGAGGCGCTGGCCGACCCCCTGGTGCACTTGGTTCGTAACTCGGTCGATCACGGTATTGAAATGCCCGATGCGCGTGAGGCCAGCGGCAAGTCACGGGTGGGTACAGTAACTCTAGCGGCGGAGCAGGAGGGCGATCATATTCTGTTGTCGATCCATGACGATGGTGGTGGCATGGACCCCGATGTGTTGCGCCACAAAGCAGTAGAGAAAGGTCTTTATGATGAAGACGCCGCTGGCCGCTTAACTGACGAAGAAGCCTTTAACTTGATTTTTGCGCCGGGCTTTTCAACCAAGGCCGAAATCTCCGATGTTTCCGGTCGCGGTGTCGGCATGGATGTTGTTAAGACTAAAATTTCCCAGTTAAATGGATCGGTTGAAATTAAGTCTCGCCTCGGCGAAGGCACCAGCTTGATAATTAAAGTGCCGTTAACCCTGGCAATTATGCCTACTCTTATGGTTATGTTGGGTGAGCAAACCTTCGCTCTGCCGTTGATGAGTGTTAACGAAATTTTCCAAATGGACTTAACTCAAACCAATGTGGTGGATTCCCAGGAGTGCGTCACCATTCGTGATAAAGCGGTGCCGCTGTTCTATTTGAAAAAATGGTTGGTGGGTGGTCAAGTTAAGCCAGACGATGAGGCGCATGTGGTGATTGTCTCTGTAGGCACCGATCGAGTCGGCTTTGTTGTAGATCGCTTAATTGGGCAAGAAGAGGTGGTGATTAAACCACTTGGACAAATGCTACAAGGTACCCCTGGTATGGCCGGCGCGACGATTACTGGTGATGGCACCATGGCCTTGATTTTGGATGTGCCGGCTATGTTAAAGCGTTATGCCTAATACTAAACTGGCCACCGCGTTGAGCATTGAGGTGGAAATATGCTTAAGCTTGGTTCGCAAATGCCGATAGATTTTTAGGCAATGGAAAAGGAATAGTTGCAATGACCGTTAAGGTGCTTGTCGTAGATGATTCGCTGTTTTTTCAAAACCGATTAAAGGAGATGCTGGAGTCGCACCCTGATATCGAAGTAATCGGTCTTGCCGCTGATGGCCGGGAAGCAGTTGATAAGGCTTTGCAGCTCAAGCCAGATGTCATCACCATGGATTACGAAATGCCCGAGATGGATGGCATTGCTGCGGTGAAAGAAATTATGGCAAAGCAGCCGGTGCCGATCATTATGTTTTCGTCGCTGACTTATGAGGGGGCACGTATCACCCTAGAGGCTTTGGATGCCGGCGCAGTAGATTTTATGGCGAAAAATTTCGCCCAGTTTTCCAGCAACTCTGAGGGCTTGAAGTCCGAATTATTGGGACGGGTTATCGCGCTGGCCAGCAAACAAGCGTTTAGTGCCGTCACCAATCAACCCGTTGCCAGCAATCCGGTCGCGCCGGCACCGCTTAAGTCTCGTAGCAGTGTTTTTGGCAAGCGCCCAGCGGCGGTTGTTATTGGTGCTTCGACCGGTGGCCCGGTGGCATTAACCGAGGTGCTGTCGCAGTTGCCGGCAAATTTTTCGCTGCCTATTGTTTTGGTTCAGCATATGCCGGCCAATTTTACCTTGGCCTTTGCTGAGCGTCTAAATCGTGAGTGCAAAATCACTGTTAAGCAGGCCCAAGATGGCGATACCCTGCAGCCGGGGTTGGCCCTGTTAACCCCAGGTGGCATGCAGTTAAGCTTTAATCGCAGCAACCCCATGCGGTTGGATATCTACGAGGGCGACCCCAGTTTAAGTTACAAGCCTAGTGTCGATCTCAGCTTTGCCTCAGCCGCGGAAGCGTTTGGTAGCCGTTCGTTTGGCATGGTGTTAACCGGTATGGGTTCGGACGGTTGTGAGGGGGCTAGGGCAATTAAGGCTCGCGGTGGTGCCATTTGGAGTCAAGATCGCGACAGCTCGGTTATTTATGGTATGCCCATGGCGGTAGCCAAAGCTAATTTAAGTGATAACGTTCTACCGTTAGATCGTATCGGTTCGGAGTTGGTCGGCGCCCTGTAGTTGAAACTAAAGTGAAGCTATAAAATTTTACAGCGGATAGCAGTGATTATCTTAGCTGCGCTAAAGCCCCGAATTAAAGGGGAAAATAAAATCTATTGTTCAGCATTGTTGTCGCGCTGGTATTAAGCTCAGCCGCACCTTAGGTCGACGCTGAATTATTACAACGAAACTGCCCTGAAGTAGGTGGTGTAATGAGTATTAACAGGCCATAAAGATGGATGTTCTAACCCTGCTGGGGATTGTTGTTGGTGTTGCAGCCCTGCTCGGTGGAAACTTTCTCGAAGGCGGTAGTCTGGCTTCGTTGTTAAATTTTCCCGCCGCTGTCATTGTTATTGGTGGCACCGTTGGCGCCGCTGTATTACAAACCCCTGCACATAATTTAAAACGTGCCCTTAGCATGGGTCGCGATATTCTGTTCCCGCAGGTTCCAAATTATGAGCAGGGCATTAAAAAAATTATTCGCTGGGCAGCGGTCGCGCGCAAAGATGGCCTCCTGGGGCTAGAGCCTTTGGCCGAGCGGGAAGGTGAGGTTTTTTGCCGTAAAGGATTAATGTTGCTAATTGACGGTAACGACACCGCAGCTATTCGCCGAGTATTAGAGATTGATTTGCTCGCCAAAGAGCAGCGCGACCATAATGCCGCTGGCTTTTATGAGGCCATGGGTGGCTATGCGCCTACCATCGGTATTATCGGTGCGGTCATTGGCTTGATCCATGTAATGAAAAACTTAGCTGACCCGTCGCAGTTAGGGCCGGGCATTGCCGTTGCCTTTGTGGCCACGATTTATGGTGTCGCCTTTGCCAATTTATTGCTGCTGCCCATCGCCAATAAACTTAAACAACAAATTAATTATGAAATTCTATACCGCGAGCTAATAGTGGAAGGCATTATAGCCATTGCCGACGGTGAAAATCCGCGTACTATCGAAGCCAAGTTACGCGGTTATCTACCTTAGTCTAAAGGCCTAATATGCGCAGACCTAGACACGATATAAAGGTAAATCACGAGCGTTGGCTAGTTTCCTATGCCGACTTTGTTACCCTGTTGTTTGCCTTTTTTGTGGTCATGTATTCCATCTCCCAGGTCAATGAGGCGAAATATAAAGAGCTGTCCAGCACCCTGGAGGCGGTGTTTAGTACCGAGGCCAAGTCCCTAGATCCAATCCAAATTGGCCAGCCGGTAAAGTCTCAAACCCCCAGTATTGTTAATGGTGAAGCCCGTGGTGACGATCAGGGGGCGGGCAGCTTTTCTAAAATTGCCGAGCTGCCACAACTTGAATCCCAGTTGGAGTCTGAATTTGCCGATTTAATCGAAGACGAATTGGTAACGCTGGACAGCAATGAGCTGTGGATTAAAATGGAATTAAAGTCGAGCATTTTGTTTGCCAGCGGTGGTACCGAAGCCAGCGAAGCCGCTCGCGCCGTGTTTGAAGATGTTGCTACACTGTTAAAGGGCTTTGATAATATTATCCAGGTCGAAGGTTTTACCGATAACCAGGCCATTTCTAGCCAGCGCTTCCCCAGCAATTGGGAGTTGTCTGCCGCCCGAGCTTCCAGCATCGTAAAACTACTGGCAGAGTTTGGGGTAAGGCCCCAGCGCATGGCCGCTGTTGGCTATGGCGAATACCAGCCAGTTGCCGACAACGCCAGTGCCGAGGGTCGGGCGAATAACCGCCGCGTGGTATTAATGATCGCCCGCCAAGCCGCTGAACGGCTGCCTATGCCGGTTGCCGATGCGGTCGATATAACCCGCCAGGGCAATCGCTCGGCCGACACCAGCCGCAGCACTGTGACGCGCCTACAAGACCGCGCGGTCGCGATCAACGAAATGAAGCAACTAGCTCGCGAGAGTCTATTGCAAGAGCTGCAAGCCGAGGCCCTGGCGCAGGCAGCGCTGTCCAATGACGACGGTGGCAGCGACAACAGTGACGAAACCGCCTTACAGCCACAGGTTCTAGACAGCGGCGAAATTCGCTACAGTGCCGAGCCGCAATAAGTGGTTTAATTGGTAAGCCTGCTAACATCGGCTAAGCCGCAAAACCATACTGCTTGAGGTATTCAAGGCTTTTAGTTAAACCTGCTGAGTCTTGACAGTAGGCGCAGCCTGTATTGGCGACTTCTACACACTTCTGACTTTCTTTGAACGTTGTTAGTCGCCTCGGCGTCCCCTCTTGCTGGGCATTGTTTTTTACTTAAGCCAATAAACCAACCCAAAAATCTGATTGCTCCGACGCTGCGTAATAAGTAGCTTTGCTACGGTTATATGGAATGACTTCGTATTTCATATCTTATGGTGCGGGCCTGATTTTCATATTCCTTAGCTCTGTCTTGCTCGAGGCTGGCCCGTATCCAGAATATT